>Ga0114993_10000200_pt1 | contig 68058 bp, 45 predicted proteins | sample ArcticOcean_MG_C_FD_87042 | JGI IMG/M metagenome (GOLD analysis project Ga0114993, IMG submission 87042) | Marine microbial communities from western Arctic Ocean - ArcticOcean_MG_CB2_150 | ecosystem: Environmental > Aquatic > Marine > Oceanic | place: Arctic Ocean: Canada Basin | collected... | reverse complement strand
GCTTACTTAATTAATTTGAAAGCAATTAGGATTAATCGATGGCAGGTGGTGGATTTATAGTTGGGCCTTCTTTTTTTGGCGCAATCAATCGCAGCCCTGCATCTTTAAATCTTTCTATGTGCTTTTCATTAAACCCTTTCCAGCAAGTAAGATATCCATGAGATATGGGGCCATCAATTACAACAAAATCAATGGGATCATTTCCAAACACGGTGAAAAGTTTCCGACCCGTGGCAACAGTTGAAAGAGTTTGTAATTCTGTAGCTGCTTTCTTTTTTAGTTTAAAGGAGATCCCAAAACTTTCGCCCTTCTCTGTGAGGAATGGGTAAAATCCTTCTACATCTTTTTGATTAAAAATGGGTTTAATCAGTACCTGATGCACTTTGGAATTGATATTAACCTTAACGGTGTCTTTTTGAGACTCAGATTCTGCGGATTCAAGATAAAAATCGATCTTTCCAGAATCTTTACGTTTTGCTGCAATCGAAAACAACAAAAGAAGAAAAAGAAGGAATAGTTTAAATCTCTTAATCATTTAGACATTGAACCACAGTCAAAATTTCACGCAACCAGCATTATTAACTTACTTCAAGTCATTTAATATTTGTTAAATGGGAAACATTAAATATCTATAATAATAGTATATTTTTAGAAATTATATCTGATGCTAATAATTTTAAGGCAATTCGTTATACTTAAATGTTCATTTTGGTAGTCGGAATTGATAAATTTAAAAAATGAGTAAAAATGATATTAGATGCCTTGCATGATCTACCAGTAAGAGGCTAAATTCTGCCCCAAACTATTATTTTTTTTCATTTTCCGTATACTCCAAAAACAAACCCCCAGAATTGAATATGGATGCACCTAAGGAGCTTATTACAGAAGAGCAGCTCGATCCCAAACAAGTTACACTTTTTCTTAAAGCACAAAGTGCTATTGAGTTGTCGAATTATGATTATGCTTTGAGCATTCTTCATAATATATTAAAAGAAGAACCTACTTTCTTAAAGGGGCGGGAAATATTAAGAGCGGCTCAAGGTGCGAGGTGGCGTACTTCTGGCAAGAAAGGCAAGAGTCTTCTGCCGGGAGGAATGCTAAAGGTTAAGAATAAAATTAAGAAGGATCCTCTCGGAGCTATTGAAGAAATAGAAAAAAAATTAGATGCAGATCCATATAATGTTGAAGCAAATACCCTCTTTTACGAAGCCTTCATGGCTGTAGGAATTCCTGAAGTTGCTACTTTCGGATTAGAAACTATTCGCGAAGGTCATCCAAGTAATTATAAAAATCTTCATAAGCTTGGTGATCATTACTTGGCCCAAGGAGATGGGACAGAAGCTGCAAAAATTTATGACCAGATAGTTCAGTCAGATCCTTCTGATGGGGCGGCTCGCAAAAAAGGTAAAGATGCGTCTGCGCAGGCAACGATGGCTAAAGGAGGCTGGGGTCTTGCTGACCGTTCCTTTAAGGATCTTCTCAAGGATCAGGATGAGGCTGAGAGTCTTGAGAGCGCTGCAAGGATCGGTGCAACGAAGGAACAGATGGCAGCTCAGCTTGCAGATCTCGGAGCCCAATATTCAGAAGATCCACAGAATCTTGATGTTGTTAAGAAGATAGGGGATCTATATGAGAGGTTGGAAGATTGGGAGAATTCGGCATCTTATTATGAGTATGCTTTTTCATTGAGCGAATCTGATGAAACGCTTCAGCGTAAAGCTGAAGATGCTAAAGATAATTTAAGGGCTCAAAAGATTAAGAATTTAGAATCGGATATTGAAGGAGGAGGAGATGGCGTTGAAGATAAGAAGGCACAACTGGATGAGTTGCGGAATGCTTCGATTGAACAGCAAATAAAAGAAGCTGAGATTCGCGTTGAACGTAATCCGACAGATCCTCAGCTTCGTTTTGATCTTGGTTCGCATTTATTTACAGCGGGGCAGTATAGAGAAGCGATCCCTCACCTTCAAAAAGCGAAAAACAATCCGCACATCCGTATTCGTTCTATGCTCATGCTAGGACGGTGCTACGATGAAATGAAAATGTATGACTTGGCTGTCAGTTCTCTGAACGATGCTAATGGAGAGCTCTTTGCTATGGATAATACAAAGAAGGAGATTTTATTTAATCTTGGATTGGTATATGGCAAGTTAGGTGACAAGGATAAATCTCTTGAAAGTTTCAAAGAGATTTACAATGCGGACTATGATTATAGAGACGTGTCTAAGCGCGTTGAGGAATCCTATTCTTAAGAATAGGAAACCGTAATAACTTAATTAGATTGTTCCGTGTGTGAGTTGGCGGAATGATGGTTGGGGCGCATATCTAATTGGGGCTTGCGTTGAATCATTGTAATAAGATTTAATTGAGAAAAATCACATTATTAGGTAGGTGTCTTCACAAACTGACATACCAAGGAAATCGATTTATAGATTATCGATTTACCAACGTTGCCTCGAAAGGCTCAAAGAGAATGGTCTTGAAACCGTTTCTTCTAATGCTCTTTCAAAAGCTGCTGGTGTGAAATCAACTCAGTTAAGGAAAGACTTGGCGCATTTCGGGCAATTTGGAACTCGGGGACTTGGCTATAATGTTGAAGCATTGATTGAAGTTATTACAGGTGTCTTAGGAACAAATAGTCTATTATCTGTTATTTTAGTGGGAGTTGGTAATTTGGGTGCAGCGCTTCTAAGATATAGCGGTTTTATTAAAGAGGGATTTGAGATTTCTGCTGCTTTTGAAGCTGATCCAAATCGTGCCAAGTTAGTGAAGGCAAACGTGCCCGTAATGGATGTTTCCCTAATGGCTCAATACGTTAATGAGAATAACGTTAAGATTGCCATCTTGGCCGTTCCTCCAGAAACGGCCCAAGAAGTGGCCAACAATCTTGTTCAGGCAGGAGTCCAAGCATTCCTCAATTTTTCTCCGACCGTATTGAAGACTCCCGATAATGTTATTGTAAATTCTGTTGATTTAGCTTTAGAGCTTGAGCATTTGAGCTACTTCGTCAAATAGTCAGTGCGATTCGGATTTTACTTCGTTGATATATTTCATGAAAGGTGGCAATGTGGATCCATAAGAGAATGATGATTTCTGCTTATATGGGGAGTATTTATCTAACGAGGTTCTGATGATAATTAGGCAACAAATAAGATTAGCAGTCTTTGGATCTGTTGTTTTGCATTTGCTTTTTGCTTTTGGAGTTACAACGATGCTTGCTTATAAACGTTCTCTCCCGCCGAGCAATGATGATTTTAAGAATGCATTGGATTTAGGTTATGGTAATAACCTATCTTCTTTTTCTGATTTCACGTATGCGTCTCGTGAAATTGGTGAGCCAGTTCATGATGGGCCGTCTATTGGTGGATCAGTTTGGTGGAAATGGAATGCGCAAGAAGAATGTGAGGTTGAATTAAATGTGGATTCAATTGATTTTGAAGATGTGGTGGGAGTTTACAGGGGGTCTATGATCGAAACTTTAGTCAGAGTTGCATCGCGTAAAGAGGTGGAGAGTAAATCATTGATGTTTTCTGCCGAGCCGGGAACTTTATATCATTTTGTAGTAGCCTCTACTCAGCCAGGTATGGAGGGTTCGGTAGAATTGAAAATAGATGTCAGAGGCGAGGAGGAAGAAGAATTAATAGTTTTGTTGCCGGAAATGTTTATCCGTGACGATCCAGATGATCTTGAAAAGGAAAATATATATATAAGAACTGAATCCAATAACCCTTCGACTATTGCCCCCTCTAATACGGATTTGGACTCAGATCGCAATACTTTGGCGACGAGTGATTCTCAACCTTCTGATGAGGGGGAAGATGCTGTTCCAAATATAGATGGGAAGGATCTTCCATTTGGGGACCTTGCCAAAAAGGATTATGTGGATGGAGAAGAAGAGGATGAAAATTTCCTACCGATCCTTCCGCAATGGGCACCAAAGAAAAAAATTAGTATAAATTCTAACTCTGAGAAAAAGAATGATGAAAGTATAAATGAAAGATCTGAGGTGGAAGAAAAAAAACAGAACGACTCGGCTGAATTGTTTTCTGAAACTTTGATTAAGGAACCGGAATTCGAAGAGATAGATCTCATTGAATCGGAACTTAACAAAAGAAATAGTGTTAATAATTCTGACCCAACTGAATTTCAAAAAAATAAAGAATCTGAAGTTATCGCTGGAGACGGTCAAGAATCTTTAGTGCCTGAAGAATTAAATTTCTCGAACCAATTAAATGAAAGAGTTCCTGTTCATGAGAAACAGAAGAAAGCCTTTCAGGTCCATTCACCTAAAAAGAAGAGCGTCGGTAAATTAAATAATCTTGGTCAGGCGGCTTTGGATGTGGAAGAAACGGTGCTGGGTCATTACAAGAAGAAGGTTGATTTGGCGGTCCAGAAGAGTTGGCATCGTGCGCGTACTGCCCATGCTGATTTTGTTAAATTTGGTTCTTTAAAGGTTAGATTTTGGGTTAATGAGAAGGGCAATATAGTTGATATTAGACTTCTTCGTAACGATGCGGATCCAGTTATGGTCGATTTCTCGATTAGCGGTATACTTCGGGCAGATATCCCTCCTGTGCCAAAAGATCTCATTGAATTGACTCAGGACGGAAGGATGGAATTTGAGTATGAGATTATTATATACTAACTGAATACATGTATTACGCCGGTTTTATATCTGAATTACCTAATTCATTGAATTCTGTATACAAGTTTCTCATGGATGGAGGCATCTTTATGTTTTGCCTTCTGGCGCTGTCCTTTTTATCAGTGACCGTCATACTCATGAAGTTGGTTTCCTTGAGAGAACAGCGAGTAGTGCCTAAAAAAGTTCAGGAAGCAATGCGTGGAGCTCAGGAGTATCTTGATACAGATAATGTTATTAATCTCGTCAATTGTTTGAGATCGAATTCATCAGCTCTTTCTCGCATTGGCTTAGGTGTCATTGAAGGCGCTCCTTCAAGCCGTATAGAATCATCATCAACCGCCGAAGCAAGAGCAAGAGAGGAGATTGTAGTTTTGGAAAGAGGAATTGCTCTTCTAGAGGTAGTGATTACAATTGCTCCTTTACTTGGTCTCTTGGGAACTGTTTCGGGTCTCGTTGGAGTTTTTAGTAATATTGATGCTGAGGGGGATGGAAGCTCTCGCGTGCAAGTTTCTAGTGGCATTGCAGAAGCTTTAAATACGACAATAGCAGGCCTTGCTGTTGCTGTTCCTACAGTGATAGCACATAGTTATTTTACTAAGAAATTAGAAAGGATGGGTGTTCGTATGGAAGTGCTCACCGACAATCTAATTTCAGCTTTCTATAAAAACCCATCCGAAATACTTTATTCTAAACTCAAAGGATTAGTAGGGGAGAAAGAAAAATAAGGGGTAAATAATTAAAGCTAATGAATTTTGTTAGTAAGCGTTCTACTAGGCCTTTGGTCCCCATAGTTTCTCTGATTGATATCTTAGCGATTCTATTGATTTATTTCATACTCACTTCTGCTCCCAAAGAAGATAAGGCTTATGTTAGTATTACTCTTCCTAAATCAAGCTCTTTGGCCAAAAAAATTGAAACTGAATCAAGGATTGAGTTGGCTCTTACTGCGGATTCGAAATTGATTCTTGGTTCAGAAGACGTTCCTCAGAATCAATTGGCAACGAGGCTCAAGCGCCTAAAGAAAGAACGGCCTGACCTTGGTCTTGAGCTCAGAGCTGATGAGTTGGCTCCGCTTAAAAGTCTAGTTGCTGCATGGGATGCTTTGACTCGAGCTGGATATCCGATTAAGGATGTTCCTGCGCGCATTCTAATTGATAAACAGAATAATTCTACGCAACCGTGATTCGTGAAATTGTTATATTTGGTGATCCTGTATTACGCAAAAAGTGTGATTTAGTTAAGAATTTCTCTGAGGATATTAATTCTTTGGTGGATGACATGCTTGAAACAATGGTGTTTGCTGAGGGGATTGGCTTGGCTGCTCCTCAAATAGGCGTTCCAATGCAATTGGCAGTAGTGGATGTTTCTCATGATCCAGAATGCATTAGTTATTTAAGAGTCGATGGTAAGGATGTTGATCTTCTTGATATGATGCCTCTGATCTTTGTGAATCCGGAGCTTGAATTTGATGGTGAGAAAGATGTGATGAGTGAAGGGTGTCTGAGTTTTCCTGAAATACGTGGTGAAGTTACTAGGCCCTATGAAGTGAAAGCTAAAGTTCAACTAATAAATGGAAATACAGTCACAATTGAGACGGACGGTTTACTTTCACGAGCTATTCAACATGAAACGGATCATTTAAATGGCATTTTGTTCATTGATCGTATGTCAGCTGCGACCAAAATTGCCCTGCGAGGGAAGGTAAAAAAAATGCAGCGTGATTATGGGATGCGATGAAAGATATTTGTTTTATAAGATTTTGATGGTTGAGTAATTATTAGGTGAATATTCATCCAATTTCGTAATGGTTAAATTGATGGGCCCTTTGATTATAAAATTCTTGAGCCGGGCATGGCTTTTTATCCCAGTATTCTGTGTTGGATTTTTTTTGATAGCGCCGCAAGATGCTAGCGGAAAAGGAATTTTATCGAAGCTAAAAAAAAGCTTTAAGGCTCGGATCAAAAAAGAAAAAAAACCTCCTAAACGAACAAGTGTTTTATATTTGGGGGATTCAATGAGCATGGGCGCCTTTGGTAATGCTTTTGATGTGAAGCTTAGGGAAGCAGGATTTGAGGTTTACACATACGTTGCGGGTGGTGCTACCCCTTACTATTGGTTAAGTCGTTACGAACCGGTAGCATCTGATATTGGATTTTGGGAAAAAACTCCGGCGGTGAATAGGCGTCAGAAAGTTATTAAAGAAGTTCCAAAGGTAGAGTCTTTGGTTGAAGATTGGAATCCCGATATCGTTATAATTCAAACAGGAACTAACCTTTACTCGAGTTTGCGTTCCAAGCGTCGAGAGAAATCTGATAACATTGCTGTGGTCGAAGGATTGTGTAGAGATATGGCAAAAGCGGCAGTGAGTGGAGGTAGACGCTGTTACTGGATTGCTCCACCCTCTTCTCATCCTGAACGGTTTTCGTATGCTCTTCAGAATGAAATGAGTGACATAATGAATGATGCTGTTAGCCCCTTTGGTCGAGTATTCGATAGTCGAGACGTAACGAAATTCGTTGATCCTTATCCGGAAACAGATGGAATTCATTATGGTCCGACAGAAGCGAGAGAATGGGCCCAACATGTAATATCTGATTTTTTAATTTATGCGGGGAATGATGCTGTTGGTCGCCGGGCTCTAGATCCCGACGAACCTTTTGGAGTCAAGCATATTGAAATTAAGAAGGCCATACCTGTAGATCCATCGGCAATCGTTTGGAGCGAAATTGATGTTAATCTCCGCCTCAAAATTAAAACTGACATTCCCAGGGTCAAAGCAGTTACCTACAGGAGTTGCCTTGTTTTATATGAGTATGAGGTGCAAGAAGTGATGGGGGGTTACTATCCTTATGAGACTTTGCGAGTTGCTCATTACGGAGTATTTAATCGTAAGTATACAGCCAAATCAAGTTATCGATTGGGATTTGAAAAAGCATGGAAGATGGTGCCGTTGCAAAATTATCCTACAATGAGCCGATTGCAGATGTTTGACGATTTGGATCCAGACTTTGACAAGCCAATTTATATTATTAAGCAAGAATAAATAGCCGCACATGAATCAAATGGTTAGTGGTATTGACAAATTGCAGCGACTATTGCAATCTCCGCATTTCTACTAAACTTATTATTATCGTGTTATATCTATTTCTCCAGATGGGGCTTATTCTTGCTCTTGCGGCGATGCTTTTCTTTGGGCTTGGTTATTGGTATGCTTATGGGGTTTTGGGTCGTAAGCGTAATAGTTCAGTGGCTTCCAAGGAGAGGAAATTTCATCAAAGTAGTAATGAAGGTGATTCTAAAGATGGAAATGAAGAATCTTAAATAATAGGATTGGCACTGATTTTTTAGGATGATCCAAATACATCCTCAAGTCCTTTTCGCATGACTGATGAGTCGGGGCTTTGTCCTGTCCAGTATTCAATCCCAATTACTCCCTGAGCCACTAACATTTCAAGGCCATCGATAACTTTACAGCCCCTTTCGGTGGCATCCTTTACAAATTGTGTTTTCGGAGGGTTTGGAATTACGTCTGCTACTACCATTTCTGCCGTTAGGGTTTCTGAATCAATGTTCAGACGAGCGTTTATATCAGGGAAAAGACCAATAGAAGTTGCATTGATAACGACTTCAGTGCCCGATGGGATGTGGTAACAGTTTTCCCAGTGTACGAATTCTGCATGGAATGTACCATTTATTGAATCTTTGATTTTCGTGTTGAGTAATTGAACGAGTTGTTCGCCGCGATTAACTGATCTGTTAATTATTGTTATTTTAGAGCACCCAGCAATAGCCATTTCTACGCTAATTGCTCTCGCTGCTCCACCAGCTCCAAAAATAACACATGATTTTTCACTTGGGTCAGTGATTTTTTTTAGCGATGATACAAAGCCTTTTCCGTCAGTATTTTCACCGATCAATTCCCCGTTTTTATTGACTACGCAATTTACGGCTCCCATCAATTCTGCAGATTCCCCAAGGCCATCAAGATATTGGATCACCTCAATTTTATGAGGGATTGTGCAATTGAACCCCTTGAATCCAAAGGCTCGTGCACCTTTGACGGCTCTCTTGAGATTTTCTGGACTTACTTCAAGAGTTAAGTAGCGCCAATCGAGTTTTAATGCATTAAAAGCAGGCTCGATCATTGCCTGAGTCGGATTTTCTGCCACAGGGAATCCAAAGCAACCCACGAGTTCTTGTTTGAAATTAAGTTCTTTTGCCATTTACATAAACTTTGTGCTCACGAAGGCTTGATTTCAAGTCGTCAAATGGCTTGGATTAATCAAATGACACGATATCTATCATCTTTTTTGCTTTTTTGTTTCATTGCTTTGATTGGTTGCAATAAAACTGATTCTGAATCGGGTAATAAACAGTTGCGAATAGCAGTTATCCCTAAGGGCACTACTCATGAATTCTGGAAATCAGGAGAAGCGGGAGCTAAAAAGGCAGGAGAGGAATTTGGGGTTGAAATAATATGGAAGGGGCCTCAGCAGGAAAGTGATAGGGCGGGCCAACTAAAAGTCGTTGAAAATTTCATTACTCAGCGAGTTGATGGAATTGCACTTGCGCCACTTGATGAAAAAGCTCTAGTTCGCCCAGTCAAGGAAGCGCATGCAGCTGGGATCAAGGTTGCTGTATGGGATTCTGGACTTGATGAATCTGTAGGAGAAGCCGTGATAAGTAATGTTATGACTAATAATTTTGGAGCCGGAAAGGAATGCGGAAAGCGTCTTGCTTCACTAATGAATAACACTGGAAAAATCATCATGCTCAGGCACGCAGTGAATCATGCAAGTACTACTAATAGGGAGGAAGGTTTCCTTGCTGGGATAAAAGAATCGGCACCAGATATTGAATTGGTTTCAATTGATCAGCGTGGTGGGGTTTCAATTGATGAAGCCTTAAAAGCTTCAGAAAATTTATTAAACCAGTTTGGTGACAGTATTCAGGGTGTTTTCACGCCAAACGAATCGACTACTCAGGGAATGCTTCGTGCGCTTGATGAAGCTGGGCTTGCGGGAAAGATTTCTTTTGTTGGATTTGACACTAATGATTCTTTGCTAAGCGCTCTAAGGAAAAATAAAATATCAGCTCTTGCAGTACAGGATCCTTTTAGAATGGGATATACTGCAGTCAAAAATATTGTAGCGTCTATTAAAGGTGAATCCTTTGAGGCCAATGTCGATACTGGGGCCGTGCTTCTGGACTTGGAAAATATTGATTCTCAGGAGGTCAAGGAACTCCTGAATCCATCTGAGAAGTAAATAACAATGCCAAGTACAGAGGACGTAAGTTCCGTGGATTCTAATTTAGCTAAGGGCTATGGAAAGAATTTCTTTGCTCTGTTGATGCCGATCAGTGGGCTAATCTTTGTATTTCTGTTATTGCTTCTGCTGATAATTGTCTATGTCCCGGATAATGTAGACAAGTTCCTATCGGTTCAGAATTTAAAGATGATCCTGAAGCAAACTGTCATCGTTGGTTTAGGCGCTTTGGCGATGACAATGATTATAGTCAGTGGGGGGATAGATCTTAGTGCGGGATCTGTTGTGGCTTTAGCTGCAGTCGCATGTGCTCACGCAGTGAATTGGTGTGGCGGGAATGTTTTTATAGGAGGGATCATTCCTTTGCCTGTGATGTTTGCAATTATGGTTGGCGCGGCAGTGGGTTTTTTAAATGGAACGATATCGGCGCGTCTTGGTATAGCTCCCTTCATCGTGACATTGGGAATGATGTTGGTCGCAAGAGGTCTTGCAGAAGGTTTTGCCGATGAGACGGTTGTTAGATCTCCTGATAATTTTCTCAAAACACTAATGATGAGGGAGCCTGATCCTAAATGGCTAGTATTTGCTTACGGGGTTTGGATTAATATTTTTCTTTTCTTGCTGATGGTTATTTTAATGCGCTTTTCGGTTTTTGGACGACGCATCTATGCCCTTGGAGCGAATGAAAAAGCGGCAAGGTACTCGGGGATTAATGTGACACGAAATCGCATTCTTATTTTTACTCTTGGAGGGGCAATGTTTGGTTTGGCTGGAGTGATGTCTTATGCGGAAATAGGTGACGGCGATCCAACGACTGCAGTTGCTCTGGAGCTAGACATTATCGCAGCAGTTGTCATTGGAGGTGCTTCACTCACCGGTGGTCGTGGAACAGTTTTTGGTTCTATGATTGGGGCAATTATAATTACGTTACTCTACAATGGATGCGTGATGTTGAGAGTAGATGATTGGGTGCAGAAAGTGCTGATAGGAGGAATTATTGTTGCGGCGGTATGGGTAGATGGGATTCGGGCAAAGCGTAAATGAAATAATTATTCGTATTTCCATTTAATAATCCATGGATCATTAGTTTGTTTCTGCATTTCTTTTAGTTTTTCTTTGTAAGTTTGTAGTAATTCATAGTGCTTTGCTTCGGCCGCCAAATTTTTTGTTTCATTTGGATCCTTACGCATGTCGAAAAGTTCAAATTTTGGTCTTTGTATATATTCGTGTACGGTTCTTTTTCCATACTTTGTTGTTGGCCCCTGTTTGAATTGTGCTTGCCATGTTGGAGCTGCCCAGAGATCACTTGCAAATGGAAATGGAAGCGGGTGTGCGATGTTCCAGATGAGTTTGTAATTGCGGTCACGAATAACCCTCATCGGGTAATACATCTGAATTTCATGAAATGTATGAGAAGCTCCGATTTGATCCCATCCTGAGGTTTCTTTTTTATTTAATATGGGGAGCCAGGAACGGCCATGGAATTTAACTATTTTTTTTCCTCTATTTTCTTCTGGTGCCCGTTTTTCTGAGTTCTCAAAGTTAATGAGTTTCTTTAAAGGACCTCTTGTTTTCGAGTCGTAAGCATCGGCAAAGTTCAGTATTGAAGGAGTGATATCAATATGACTTATGAGCGCATCACTAATTAGTCCTCGTGCTTTGATGTAAGGATTTCTAACAACGAAAGGCACTCTCAGTCCAGGTTCATAAACTGTGGTCTTTCCTCCCGGCATTGCGATACCATGATCAGAAGTGAAAATCACTAAGGTCTTATCATATTTACCTGCTTCCTTTAGAATCTGAATGAGTTGACCAAGTCCCTGGTCGATTCTGGAGCAAGACTGATAGTACTGTGCAAGTTCGGCTCTACATGTTGGGGTGTCAGGTAAGAAATCAGGTACTTCAACTTCCTCAGGTTTGTAGAACACTTCATCGACACCTTGATGAGATCCTTTGTTGGGCCTATTTCCAAAAAGGTCTGGCTTGTGAGGTGATCCTTTATCAGTTCCTCCGCCCCTGTGCGGATCAGAAGTTGCAAAATACAGGAAGAAAGGGCGTTCATCTTTTGAGCTAATAAAATCTTTACATAGGGTTGCCATTTGAACGGCATTCCTTGAGTTCCCCTTCAATTTTGTTTCGAAGTGATAAACAGGTTCTGGAGCCACATGAAATTTTCCAATGCGAGCGGTGCGGTAACCGTGTCTGTTCAGAAGGACCGGGAGTGACTGAATGTTTTGGAAAGATGAGAACTTATGGTAATTGTGTTGATGCCCGAATTGCCCATTAAGATGATTGTGAAGCCCTGTCAAAATGACAGATCTGGATGCTGAACAACTTGCAGTTGTTGCAAAGGCATGTTTGAAGAGAGTCCCATCCGAAGCTAATTTGTCTAGGTTCGGCATTTTAATTTTTTTGTTTCCGTAGCAACCTGCATCAGGGCTTTGATCATCGGTAACAAAAAGGACGATATTTCTTTCTTCAGAGAAAATGTAAGATAGCTGGAGAATGATTAAGGAAGATATATATAGTAGGAGCTTCATTACGTTACTTGTTTACGATAGATCAGGGCACTGTGTCGATTGATTCTGTGTTATACTTTCAAGAGGTTTAAAGTTTGTGTTTTTCTTAGGTTATATAAGTAAGAATTGCTTTTTCATTATATGTAAATTGTCTGGTTTCATTTCCTTATTTGGGTTATTATTATTTCTGATTTGTGAATTTCATTGTTTTACTTTTAGTTGTATTTTCAGCCTTTGCCACAGTTCTGGATGCTGAGGTGACTTATAATTTTGATGTGAAGCCAATCCTTTCGGATCGGTGTTATCATTGTCATGGTCCAGACAAAGATAAACGTAAGGGCGACCTTAGGCTTGATACCCAGGAGGGCATCAATCAGGCAATAAAAAGTGGTGAACTCATTGCGAGAATCACCTCTACTGATCCGGAGGAGAGAATGCCCCCTCCTAAATCGAAACTTTCCGTCACAGGAAACGAGATTTCTATATTGAGGAATTGGATTAAAGAAGGGGGAAAGGTACAAGCTCATTGGTCTTTTATTCCTATAAAAACAAGTAAAAAACCTAAAGCTAAAAGCAATGTTCATCCGATAGATGCTTTCATAACGGATAAATTAAAGAGTCTAGATTGGGATTTTCTTCCAGAGGCGTCTAAGGAAAAATTAATTCGGAGAGTTGCATTTGATTTGACTGGATTACCGCCAAGACCTGAAGAAGTTAAAGAGTATACTGAGGATGATTCTCCTGCCGCTTATTCTCAAATGGTAGATCGTTATTTGGCTAAAACTGCTTATGGAGAAAGAATGGCATCGCATTGGCTGGATATTGCTAGATATTCCGATACTTATGGATACCAAGTTGATCGAAACCGCTTTGTGTGGCCATGGCGAGATTGGGTGATATCAGCTTTTAATGATAATAAGCCATATAGTGAATTTATAACGGAACAAATAGCAGGTGACATGTTGCCGAATGCAACTGAGCAGCAAATTCAGGCTACGACCTTTTCCCGGCTGCACCCTCAGAAGGTAGAAGGTGGAAGTACTGAAGAAGAGTTTCGTGTAGAGTATGTGGCCGATCGCTTACATACATTTGGGACGGCTTTTTTGGGGCTAACACTTGAATGTGCACGCTGCCATGATCACAAATATGATCCCGTTTCGCAGAAAGAATATTACCAATTGTTTTCATACTTTCAGAACATATCTGAATCTGGTATTTACTCATATTTTACGTCTTCTGTACCGACTCCTACGATGAGGATCATGGATGATAAGAAGAAGGCTCATCTTAAGGACCTTAAGCAAAAAGTGCTTGTTGCTCAAAATGCTGTAATTCCAGGTTTGAAAGAACGTTTTCAAGAATGGGTGAAAACGAATCCGAAAACCGAAGTCAAGGGGCAGGTTTTTCATCAGGATTTTGAAGGGAATCTCGGGCGTAATTCCAGTGTTCCTGGTAAAATTGGTAAGGCAATTAAGCTAACAGGCGACGATGCATTTGGGACCAACGTGGGTAATTTCAGAAGATACCAGCCTTTCAGTGTTTCATTATGGATGAAGACTCCAGAGGTAAAAGAAAGAGCCGTGGTTTTTCATCGATCCAGAGCCTGGACGGATTCAGGCAGTAGAGGCTACCAATTGTTGATAGAAGAGGGAAAATTGAGTTGGTCTCTCATTCATTTTTGGCCTGGTAATGCATTGCGTATAAAAACAAAACAGCAGGTAGTTGCTGGGAAATGGGTTCATGTAACTGTGAGTAATGACGGATCAAGTTCATCTTCAGGGCTAAAAATATATATCAATGGCACTGAATCTGAATGTGATGTTATTCGTGATTATCTATACAAGGGAATCACGGGCGGTGGCGGAGATAATATTTCCATTGGTGAGCGTTTTCGTGACCGTGGATTCAAGAATGGATTAGTGGATGAGTTTAAAGTTTTTAACAGAGAGCTTACTAAGGTCGAAGTCACTAGCTTGATCAATGGAAGCCAATTTGATCCGGATCTAGAATTTTATACTTCGGTGATTGATGTAAAGTCTCTTGAACAAAAGAAACAATTGGAAAAGGCTCGTGCTGATCTGGCGAATTTCCAGGAAGGGTTGCAGGAAATCATGGTAATGCGCGAGTTGGCTGAACCGAAACGTTCTTATGTATTGGAGCGTGGAGCTTACGATAAGCGTGGTAAGGAAGTATTTGCTGGCACTCCCTCTTTTCTGCCTGGGGATGGAGGTCCTAACCGCTTAAATCTCACTGAGTGGTTAATTTCTCCAGAAAATCCTCTCACTTCGAGAGTCGCAGTGAATCGGTTTTGGCAAATGTGTTTTGGGGAGGGGTTAGTAAGAACGCCTGAAGATTTTGGTAGCCAAGGACAGATCCCTACTCATCCTGAACTATTGGATTGGTTGTCTAATTATTTTATCAATTCTGGTTGGGATATTAAGAAGCTATTACGTTTTATTTTAACTTCCTCTGCTTACAAGCAAGGTTCAGACGTGCCTAAGGAAAGATTAGTTCAGGATCCTGAGAACCGGTTCATTAGCCGAATGCCACGAGCAAGACTTTCGGCAGAGATGATACGAGATCAATCATTGGCAGTTTCCGGGTTATTGTCCGCAAAACTTGGAGGGCCTCCTGTTAAACCGTACGAGGTTGCAGAGTCATTCAAACCTATGGGAAGAGATAAGGGCGAAGGCTTGTATCGAAGGAGTCTCTATACTTTCTGGAAAAGAACAGGGCCAGCTCCAGTCATGATGGCTTTAGATGCATCCAAAAGAGACGTTTGTAGGGTTAAAAGAGAAAGAACTTCGACTCCTCTACAAGCTTTAGTGATGTTGAATGATCCACAAATTAATGAGGCTTCGAGGGTATTTGGTGAAAAGATATATCAAAAGAATGATGGGCAGATTGGCCCGACTATAATCGAAATGTTTACTAATCTAACGAGTCGTGGCCCATCAGAGAAAGAGCTTAAATTAATGGAAGCGCTCTATAGTGAACAGAGAGATGGGTTCTTTAAGGATCCTGAATCTGCAAAAAAATATCTCGCTGTAGGTGATTCGCCTCATGATAAGACAATACCTGAAGAAAATGCCGCAGCGCTGGGTGTTTTGGGTTCTGCTTTATTTAATTTTTGGGAAAGTGTGGCTAAATATTAAAGCTTGCCGACAGCCCAGACCAGTCCTCTTGCTAGTAGATTAATAAAGACTTGATCTTTGAAAGTTTCATCAGAGTGGCCATAAGTTGTGCCAAATACACGTGCTTTACCAAATTCATTGGTCCATATCACAGCATGCTTTTTACCGGTCCTTTCGCTGACTGAAAATGCAAGCGGTTTGCTGTTGGGCCATAACTTTTCAATGACATAAAGCTCGTCTTTAGGTGTGATCCACTTTTCAGGGAATCCATTCATAACCGGATGAGTTTTAGCGAAAGGGATGACAGGGTATTGAGCTTTATGTTCGTGACGTTTGCTAGTTACTCCTAGAAATTTTCTCCAATCATCGATTTTTGCTGAACGGTAAGTATGCATTGCACAATGAATTACAAGGGCCGGTTTTCCAGATTCATGTGCCTTTGTAATTTTGCGTATGTAATCTGAATTCACTGTATCAGCAAAACATTCATTATGGATAATAACATCATAGGGATCTGCCCATTTAGGATCGTCATATAATGAGATTTGTGCTCGCGTTCCTTTTCCGCCTTCATTTATCACAGTAAATTCAATATTCACTTGTTTCTCAATGCCTGAGGTCAGTGCGGTGGCTTGAAAAGCATAATTGTGACAGCACCCTCCTGTAATTAGGAGCGCCTGAATTTTTTCCCCTGAATATAGTTTCTTTTTATCGGTTTTATTTTCTGTTTCAGCAAATGATGTAAAAGGTATTGCCGCTAAAGCGACGTACAGAGCTATTTTTTGGATCATAAATTTATGATATCACTATTATATATGATTGAGAAAGTTAAACTTTGATTGAAATTATTTCTTTTTCTTTAGATAGTATTCAATTATGAAGCGTCATTTATGTGTTGGTGAAGAATCTACTTTTGGCATGAGCCGTAGGGGAGTTCTGAATCGATTTGGAATGGGGCTTGGCGGAATTGCGATGTCAGAAATGATGTCTAATGGTAATACTTCGGCTGCGGGGTTCGAGCAAAAGACTCATTTGCCAGCGAAGGCTAAAAGGGTCATTTACCTTTTTCAGAGTGGAGGGCCTTCCCAAATGGATCTCTATGATCATAAGCCCATATTAAAAGAGCGTCATGGTGAGCAGTTACCTGAAGAGGTTCGGAAAGGGCAAAGGCTAACCGGAATGTCTGGGAACCAATCTTCTTTTCCTCTAGCCGGATCCCCTTTTAAATTTTCACAGCATGGTGAGAATGGCCAATGGATGAGCGAAATTCTGCCGCATACTGCCAAGATTGCGGATGAGCTATGTGTAGTGAAATCAATGCATACAGAAGCAATTAATCATGGGCCAGGAGTAACCATGCTTCAGACCGGATCCCAATTCCCTGGTCGACCCAGCATCGGTGCATGGTTGAGTTACGGGTTGGGATCAGCCAATAATGACTTGCCAACATTTGTTGTTATGGTTACGAAAAATAAGGGAGGACAACCCTTAGTTTCGCGTCTCTGGGGAAGCGGTTTTTTGCCCTCTGAGTTTCAGGGTGTGAGATTGCGCTCTGGAAAAGATCCAGTGCTATATTTAAATAATCCAAATGGAATTACGAGAGTTGGAAGAAGAAAGATGCTGGACAAGCTTGTTGATTTACATCGTTTACAAGTTGAAAAGGATTCTGATCCATTAATTGAAAGTCGTATAGCTGAGTATGAACTTGCTTATAGGATGCAGTCTTCGGTTCCTGAGGTGACTGATATAAGTGATGAGCCTAAACATATCCTAGATCTTTATGGGAAGGACGTAAGTAATCCTGGATCTTTTGCTGCGAACTGTTTACAGGCTCGTAGATTGGCCGAACGTGGTGTCCGATATATCCAATTATATCATCCTGGATGGGATCAACACGGTGGGCTTGCAGGAGGAATTAAAGGTCAGTGCTCTGAAACTGATCAAGCCTCGGCTGCGTTAGTTACTGATTTAAAGCAGAGAGGACTGCTTGATGATACTCTTGTCATATGGGGAGGGGAGTTCGGTCGCACTAATTATTGCCAAGGTAAATTAAACGGTAACAATTTTGGGAGAGATCACCACCCTCGTTGTTTTTCATTATGGATGGCAGGCGGTGGAGTGAAGGCTGGAACGGCATATGGAAGCACAGATCCCTTAGGATATAATGTCCAGAAAGATCCAGTCCATGTACATGATTTTCATGCCACAATGCTACACTTGCTAGGAATTGACCATGAAAGATTAACCTTCAAGTATCAGGGTCGCCGCTTTAGGTTGACGGATGTGCATGGTCGTGTCGTGAAGGGGATTCTTGCTTAAGAATAAAATTAATCTTTTTACAGTTACCCGATTAAGAAAAACAGCCGTTATTCCTTTTGGTTGGATTTAATAACTTTTCGTTTTCCAAATATAGAGGAACCGATGCGTACTGAAGTTGATCCTTCTTCAATCGCAATAAGAAAATCATTACTCATTCCCATTGAGAGGCCAGGCAATTTAATGCCAGTTATTTTTTCTAGCTTGTCTCTAAGGTCTCTCAGTGCGGCAAATTCGGGTCTGACCTTTTCAGGGTCAGCATCAAAGGAAGGGATAATCATTAATCCTTCAATCTCTATCCTGTCGAGTTGTAAAAGTGAATCAAATGATTGGAATAATTCTTCAGGAGAAAATCCGAACTTTGTAGATTCCCCTACGTGATTGACCTGAACATAAATTTTTGGGAACAAGCCAAGTTCATGAGCAATTGTGTTTATTCTCTCGGCGATATCTAATGAATCAACGCTGTGTATTGTTTCCGCTAACGGTAATACTTTCCTTGCTTTGTTTTTCTGAAGATGTCCAATGAAATGCCATCTGAGAGAGGACGAGAGGGAAGGGCATTTAACTTCGAGTTCCTGTACCTTATTCTCTCCAAAGATTTTATGCCCACACTCAACGAGTTCAGATACAGTCGATATTGGCCACGTCTTGCTTACAGCAATGAGCTCAATCTCTTCAGGATTTCTCCCTGATGTCTCTGCTGCACATTGTATTTGAGACTTTACTAGCTCATATGATTCACTAATTGAAATCATCACGGTAGGTAATGTCTTACGCAATATTAGCAATCATCTTAAATGCGCAAACCTGTTCAAGGGATTTTGATTTAAGAGCCGTTTTCCTGAGAATTACTGCCCGCAGTTTTGATTTTATTAGCTCTTATAAGATCCTGAGCAATGTTCAGGGCTTCTCGCTTTGTTGGTCCTAGGAAATGTGGAAAATCTGGAGTTTCTTCAGCCAGTTCTTCTTCTTTGTTTTTGGCTCTGCGCATTGATTCCTGGTCCGGTTTCTTGAAGTTGTCAGAGGCTTTAATGTCATTGCTGCCGACATTTTCAAGAGTCAATCGGCTGACCTGATATCTGCCTTTTTCCTTTGCTTCAATTTTAGTAAAAAGTTTTTTACGTTCATTATTTCGTAATTTGCGTCTTTCCTTTTCTTTTTTGTTCTCTGCGAGTCGAGTGTTAATATTCAATGAAACAGTGTTCCGGTCGTTGATTTTCTTGTAACGCTTATTGTCTTCAATGATGTAACCGAATTCTTTTTCTGTCTCCACTCGTTCTTGAGATAACTTATTTAGATTGTTTTTCACTTGAGTAAGGTCATCAGTTTCATATTTCATCTTGGGGATGGAATCATGTTCGAGGGCATTTGGAAGTGAGGATTCTCCGGTTTCTAATTCATCACGGTAAGAGGGAAGAATTATATCAGGGACTACACCCTTTAGCTGTGTCGAGCCTCCTGCGATTCTATAGAATTTTTGAATCGTTACTTTTAAAGCGCCGGCTCTTTCCTTGGTGTCTTTCGGGAAGATCGCAGGCATGTACTGTTTGACAGGCATGACTGTTTGTACTGTTCCTTTTCCGAAAGTGGATTTGTCACCAACAATCACAGCACGTCCATAATCTTGAAGCGCCGCAGCGAATATTTCACTGGCTGATGCGCTGCTGCGATCAGTGAGCACTATCATTGGTCCATCGTACACAGCGGTGGGAACTTTTGATTTTTTGTTGGTTATTCTTCCCTTGCCATTCTTGGCTTGTACTACTGGCCCTCCATCAATAAAGAGACCAGTGAGACGAATCGCCTCTTCTAGTGAACCTCCTCCGTTACTTCTAAGGTCAACGACGAGAGCTTCTATGTTCTCTTTTTTCAAGCGCTCTAAAAGCCGCTTAACGTCGCCACTGCAGCTAACTGTTCCACGTTCCATGTCCGCATAAAAAGCATAAAGATTAATCCAACCTATCCGGTGTTTAGTTTTTTCTGAGTCAATGATTTCAATGAGCTCGGCGTTTGCTGCTTTGTCCTTGAGTTTAACTTCGTCTCTGACAATGGAAATTAATTTTGTTTCTGCATCGTCGGCTGCGTCCGCTGGGATGATCTTAAGGATGACTGTCGTATTTTTTTCTCCTCTAATCTTGTCTACTATTCGATTAAGTTTCATGAAGAGGATATCCAACATTTCTTTGTCTTTTCCCTGAGAGACTCCCACTATCCTGTCTCCAATCTGTAATTGGCCTCCTCTATCAGCAGGGCCTCCAACTACAAGTCCTTGTATCTTAGCTGCACCATCATCCATACCCAGGAGAGCTCCTATACCGACTAACTTATTTTGCATTCCCACTCGGAAATTTTCAAGTTCGGATTGGCTGAAATATTCAGAGTGAGGATCGTAAACTTGCGACAGAGTTGAAAGGAAAAAGTTGCATGCTTCCTCCTCGTCATTCTCATCCAGAGTTTCCATGAATCGGGTGTATCTTTTCAGGATTTTTTCCTTGGGCGATTCATTTCCATCTTCTCCAAGAATATCTTCGAGTTTTTTCCCTAGTTCCTTAGCTCGGTCACGTTGACGCTTTAATCTCAATTCTTGTTCCAATAATTGTCCCTCTAGGATGTTTTCCCAGAGCTGGTCTGCAGCTTTAGCATCGGCTGCCCATGCTGATTCTTTGCGCCGTTTTTCCACTGTCCTGTTACTGTCAAATTTGAATTCTTTCTTGCTAAGAGTTTCTTCAATTTTTTTTACGCGATGAGTTACTCTGTTTACGTAAAGCGCATATATATCTGTTGCAGGTTTTATTGAACCTTCAAAGACGTAGTCATCGAGTGTTGTTTTGTATTTTCTTTGAAATGAGTCAATGTCCTTTTGGTTGAAATATAGTTTATTAGAGTCAAGGAACTTGATATAGGCTTCTAGAAACTTTTCTGAAACTTCATCTTCAAAATCAGTCTTAGAATAATGATTGTTTTGTATTAGATTAGCTACGTATTGTGCGATGGTTCCATAGTTCGGAGCAGCGCTTATAGTAGTTAAGAAAAAGAAGCTGCCTAAGAGGCAAGAAAATAATATAGAAAAGGCTTTCCTTTTGATATTCATTGTTTCTGAGGGGTGTCACTTTAAAAAAGGTGACAGGGAATAAGTTGCTTTAAGTTAAATTGTCTCCTATTCAGTCAAAAGTGTCTAATCATTTTAGTCTTAACGTTGGTAATAATAATAGCATTGATTGTCTCGTTTATACCGGGGGTATCTGTGCGACTAATGGATATTTACTTAAAGCACCAGAGGGAGCGGTTTTATTTGATGCTCCAGAAGGTATTTTAGAATGGATCATCAAGGAAAGCGTTGATATTGAGTTACTTATACTTACACATCAGCATTTTGATCATGTCTTGGCAGTGGCAGAAGTTTCAGAGCATTTCAACTGCCCTATCTGGGCATTTGCTGAATATGACACTTCATTGACTCTCGAGAGCCTCTTTCAAGATGCTGGAGGACCTTCAATTAATGTGAAACCTTATCAAATTGATAGAGTCATTGCAGAGACCAAGGAGGATGAGAGGTTGAATGTCTCAGGCATGCCAATTCATGTCAGTCACGTCCCTGGACATTCCCCTGACAGTATATGCTTCTATTTAGAGAGGGCTAAAGTGCTATTTGGTGGGGATGTGCTTTTCCAGATGAGTGTTGGAAGGACCGATTTTCCGAATGGAGATATGGATCTTCTAGTGGATGGGATTCGTAAAAAAATATTTCCTTTGGAAGATGATGTCACAGTGTTCCCTGGTCATGGTCCAGAAACTACCATTGGTTTTGAGAAATCGAATAATCCTTTTCTTGCCAGTTCCTAAGTTCCTGAATCTTTTTCATCCACTATCAGGGATCGTGTTGTTTTAGGCCACTTGTAAGCTGAAGCAATGAAGACGATTCCAATTAGAATCATGAACGTTGAGAAGAACTGCCCTCTGGTCAAAGATCCGATATACCCATCCGAAGGTTCGCGGAAAAATTCCCCGACGATTCTAAAAACGGCGTAGCCTATAAAAAATGTGCCGGTAAGGATCCCGTGATGAAGGCTGGATCCTTTTTTTCTAATGAAGTAAAGAATAATAAATAGAGCTAACCCTTCTAGTAGTGCCTGATAGATTTGTGAAGGATGTCTAGCATTCAAGTATTCACGAAGAATGTCCTGCACGGCTTCAGTTTCTCTGGCTTGTTCAATGACAAATGTGTCTTGTTCAAAAAGAGATTTATCAGAAATCTCTGTAAAATTTGAAGGTTTCAAAGCATTGCTGAGGTCTGTTCGATTTAAACCATCTGGTGACACAAACCCAGGTTCGCGAATTTCTTCAGGAAACTGAACGGCCCATGGGACATTTGATTTTCGGCCATAAAGTTCTCCATTAATAAAATTTGCAAGCCTTCCGAAGCAAAGGCCAAGTGGTGCAACGGTGCAGAGGTTATCGCCTATTCCTCGCCACCCCACCTTGTATTTTCTCGAGTAAATAAAGGTAAAAATGATCAATCCGGCAATTCCTCCATGACTTGCCATCCCTCCTTCGAGAAAATAAAAGAATATTTGAGGGTGACTGATAAATTCCTCAAAGTTATAAAGAAACATGTATCCGAGCCTTCCACCTGCCATAGTGCTCAGAGCTCCATAGGTGATGAAGTCTTGAAGTTGTGATTGTCTAAGCTCAGAATATCCGAGCCTGACGAAGCGTTTGAGAAGGAAGTATGCTGTTATGAAAGCCGCAACATAAGCTAATCCATACCATCTAATACCGATCGATTCACTGAATCGGATTAGAAAGGGGCTTAGATCATGAAGGTAATACCCTATTAGCATTGAGACATTAAATGGTAAGGACTTAGAGAATAAGTGAGTCTATAACGATGTCAAACAAGGTCAAGAAGGTGGCGTTTGGGAAGCAACCCAGAGTTTAGATGAAAACTAACAAATATGAACCCATACATCTCTTTTTCATTCTAATAAGTTAAAATATTAATCATTGATAGCACTCAATAGTATTCCATTGGACTTCTTTTCAAAACGATTTGCATCAAAAAATATACTAATCTTATCTTAAGATAACAACTAACCAAAAATCTATGAGGAAAAAAATCCCTATTAAATATCTTCAATTTTCGATTCTGGTAAACCTATTAATTATTCTTACAGTTTTTCCCGGCACATTGTATGCTGATCGTCCTAATATTCTCTTCTGCATTTCTGATGATCAGAGTTACGTCCATGCTGGAGCCAATGGAGATCCTGTCGTGGAGACGCCGGCATTTGATAGAGTCGCTCGTGAGGGAATTCGTTTTACTCATGCGTTTTGTGATGCTCCGACCTGTGGGCCATCCCGTAGTGCTATACTTACCGGACAGCATATCTGGAGGCTTGAAGAAGCGGGAAACATTCACAGTACCCTGCCGAAGAAGTTCAATACCTACACGGAATTACTTCAGGGTTCGGGATATGCTGTTGGCTATACAGGCAAGGGATGGAGTCCGGGGCGCCTCGAGGCGGGAGGACGTAAGGCCAATCCTGCTGGGCGTCAATTTGCTAATCGGAAATTGAAAAATCGCTTAAAAGGGATGAGTGACTTAGATTACGCTGCCAATTTTGGTGGCTTCCTGAAACAAGTTGAAAAAGATCAGCCGTTTTGCTTCTGGCTAGGGACCTATGAACCTCATCGCGGATATGATCTGGGAAATGGAAAAAGGAAGGCTAAGGATCCAGCCAAGGTGATTGTTCCGCCCATCTTTCCCGACCATCCTACAGTTAGAAGTGATCTCCTAGACTACTATATGGAAATCGAGCACTTCGATAAAATGGTTGCTAGAGCTATAAAATTACTGGAAATATCAGGGCGACTGGACAATACCATCGTTGTGGTAACCAGTGATCATGGTATGCCCTTTCCTCGTGCCAAAGCTAGTTTATATGATGCCGGTTCCAGAGTGCCTCTTGCTATTAGGTGGCCAAAGGGAATCATTGATCCAGGTCGGGTTTTCGATGGGCCGGTAAACCTAAGTGGGCTAGCTCCTACATTCCTTGCTGCAACGGGCCTGCAAGTTCCTAAAATGATGACGGCAAGGAGTCTTATGGACATAATCAAGAATAGCCCCTCAGACAACCATCTTGCTGCCTTCATCGCAATGGAACGACATGACGGTTGCCGCGAGGGAGGCAAAGGTTATCCATGTCGAGCAATCCGAACAAATAAATTCCTGTACATTCTCAATCATGAACCTGAACGATGGCCAGCAGGCAATCCCAATCGCGAATTCTGCGCACGCTACATACCCTTTGGTGAGGTCGATTCATCACCAACAAAGACTTTGCTCATGGACAATAAAGATAAGTCAGGATTTAAGCGTTTTTACGATCTTGCATTTGCCAAGCGACCATCCGAGGAACTCTATCTAATCGACAAAGATCCAGGACAAGTTGTCAATCTTGCCAACAATCCAGAATACGCAGCGATCCAGAAAAAACTGAGTAAACAGCTAGGAGAAAAGTTAATTCACACCAAAGATCCGCGAGCTTTGGGGCTTCCAGCTCCCTGGGACTACTATCCTTACTATGGTCTGAGGAGGAATAAAAAATGGAAGGTTGCTCCAAAGTCATGAAAGGCTCTGGTCCATTAACGGTTTGTATGTTTACTGATTAAAGATTTCCCACGTTCTGTGTGCCGGGGTGCTCTTGAAGTAGGTAATTGGGGAACTCAATATTTAGCTCGTAATATCTATGGAACGCAGACGTTGCAGATGAAGACATTGGAGGCACAATCCATGATCAGTCAGCGTTTGGAATGCGTGATCTTTTTCTCGTTATTACAGAAAGTAAAAAATTCTTTAGATGCAGTATGAGGGCCTACGATTCTAATGCCATCCTCATTGAAGGACCATAAAACAGCATCGTTTAATATTAGAAGGGCATGATCTTTCCAAAGGCTAGTTTCGACTGTCATGTCCAGACCGAGTCGATTTGCAATTACTGGGAGCTGATTGTAACGGCCCTCATCTCCGAGGTCCCTTGCTCCAATTTCAGTGCCCATATACCATCCATTGAAAGGGGCTGATGAGTAGATCTTTGCTTGATACTGCGAGATTCTACCTATGAGCTATTTGTCCTGAAAGTGGACAACCGCCCTTGTTGCCGTGTTCTGATTTAGACGGGTTCAAGTGGGGCAGTTCTCCGTGCTTCTAACCTAAGAGGGGGAATGTCTAATCTCGAGACCCTGGTACGATCTTGAGCGACATGACTTTTCCTTTACGTTTGATTTTTATTTCTGTTTCTGCGCCAATTTTTAATGCTCCAAGGACGTAAGTATAGTCATAAATATTTTTAAGTTCTTTGCCTGAAAGTGATACGATGATATCACCTCCTTTGATCCCGGCTTTGTCTGCAGGAGCCCCCTTGGTCACTCCACTTAACTTGACTCCAATTATGTCGCCTTGGGAGTAATCAGGTATTGTGCCAAGATATGTTCGCATTCCTCCTCGAGCACCTTTTTCTTCTGGCTTTGCCATTGCTACGTAATCTGGTCTGTCAGCAGATGTTATTAAACCTCTTGTAAGTAGTGCCATGAACTTTGTAATCTTAGATGCTCCCTCGAAGTTGATCTTATCCGCAGTATCTAGTGGTGTGTGATAATCTTCATGTGCACCTGTGAAAGCATTAAGGATAGGTATTCCTCTCAGGTAAAAGCTAGTAGCATCAGTTGCTAAGTAGGAGTCAGTTTGAGTTGTGATTGGAAGGCCTATGGGGGCATTTCTTTTTTCAATTTCTGCAGGCCACCTAGAACTTGAGCCAACGCCTTGAAGTATCAATTTATTCTCAAAGCGTCCAATCATGTCCATGTTTAAGGCGGCAGCAAAGAGCTTATCCAGTTTTGCATCCTCATCTGCAAAAAACATTTTAGCGTTTGCTCGCACGTAATGCGAGGAGCCGAGCAGGCCAAGTTCCTCGCCGGACCACGCGGCAAAGATTGCGGAACGCTTAATTGGTAATTTACCTTTGTCATTTAAATCGGCCAAATATTCTGCGATTTCCATTAGCCCGGCCGTTCCTGAGGCATTATCATCTGCACCATAATGAATTGTGGATTTCTCTTTTCCGCTAGCCCTTGATCCTGAACCTATCTCTGGGCCAAGATGATCAACATGTGCTCCAATTAATACTGCTGGTGCGTGTGGATCTTTTGCTGGAATTACTCCTATAACATTACGGCCCTTTCGCTTTTCCTGGATAATACTTAGTTGTGCATCTATCTGGATTCCTTTCAAGGGGATTCCTGATCTCATTTTCCCCGAGTCGAGTGAAGACTGGATTTCTTTAAGGGATTCTTTAACGTTTGCAGATTGAAGTATTTCTTGTGCAACTTTGTCAGTGATCGATACGCAGGCCATACCAGAGTCAGACATTGAGGCATCAGTGCCAAGTGGTATGAGTTGGCTCTTCACTTTAGCATTGGGCCCGCTCACAATAATTATGCCTCTTGCCCCTTTTTGCCTAGCGATCATTGTCTTGTACCTTGAGTGGGAGTATCTTGAAAAACGTCTTCTCTGTTCTTCTGAAATATTTTCGGGCATGTATCTGAACATCATTACCCACTTGTCTTTTACATCTAGATGGAAGTATGAACTGTAAAGTTCGAGTTTTTTACCGTTCTTGCCGTTACCTTCGGGAACCTCTAGACCGTATCCCGCAAATACGATTTCAGATTTTTCTATTTCACCTGTTTTGGTGAAGGATAGTGGGCGCCAGTCCTCATTGATTTTGAGAGCTGATTTTATTTTATTTTTAGGCGAAAAAGTGAGTGTGTTTTCTTCTCCTAGGTCAATGCCTGCAGTGAATTCGAATTCTTGAAAAAATGATCCTCTGTCGCCTCCTGGTTCTAGTCCAAGGCCCTTGAAATAATCAGCAACATACTTTGTTGCCAGTCTTCCCCCCTCAGTTCCGGTGAGTCTTCCTTGTAATTTTTCTGAGGCGAGATATTCGATGTGTTGTTTAATATCCTTCGCGGTAATCTTAGGATCTGTTTTGGTTTTTATCTCTGATGAGGCTTTAGAGGTGCTCTTAGCTAAAGCATTAAGGGAGGCTTCATGGTCCCAGTTAGATACAAATATTTGAGATTGTTTTTGAGCTGTTCGATTGCTTGTCCAAGACAGTACTTTTCCGTCTGGCCTGAAAGAGGCAAGGCCATCAAATCCTTCAGTATGAGTTACACGGACTGGTTCTTTATTTCCTTCTGAATCTACCAGATATAGCTCGAAGTTAGCAAAACCATGTTTGTTGGTTGCAAAGATCAGATACTTGCCGCTTGGATGAAAATAAGGGGCCCATGAAAGGGCTCCGAGCGAAGTTAGTTGTTTTTCTTCTCCGGATTCTAAGTCCATTGTGAATATTTCGGCCGTATCACCTTTTTTAGAAAAACGTCTCCAGCAGATTTTTTTGCCGTCCGGAGAAAAGAAAGGCCCACCATCATAGCCAGGTACATTTGTGAGGCGCTTTAATCCAGTGCCGTCAGATTTCATGAGGTAGATTTCCATGAAGTAGGATTTATCAATCTTCAGCCTTTCTTCTTGTTCTTTATTTAATGGTTCTTCATAGACTTGACGATTTGATGCAAAGGCGATCCATTCGCCGTCAGGCGAATAAGAGCCTTCAGCATCATATCCCTTGGAATTAGTAAGATTTTTTGGTTTGGATCCGTCTAATGAAGTCTGCCAGATTTCATAATTTTCATCGTAATCCCATGAATATTTTCGGATTCGACGGCTCTTCCTTTCTTCGATTTCAATTGCCTGTTTTTCTTTTGCTTTTGGGTCAGCGTGTGAAGATGCAAAGAGGATCCGTTCGCCGCCTGGATGGATCCAAGCGCAGGTAGTTTTTCCGAATCCAGGGGAAACGCGGTTCGTATCGCCGGTTTCTAGATCCATGAGATAGATTTGATAGAAAGGGTTTCCTGATTCACGCTCGCTTTGAAAAATCATCTGACTCCCATCTGAGCTGAAATATCCTTCGCCTGATCTTTTGCCGGCAAAAGTTAACTGTCTGGTAGAACTTAAGAAAGCCGATTCATCTGATTGTTTTGAATCTGATTCTCCGGCGATTAATATTACACAAGCTAGCGTAGCTATTGCTGCACTGAAGATCACTGTTTGGGCTTTCATGCTATTTTTAAGGGAACTAGTTCTGGAATGATTTTGCAGAAAACAGCTCAGATTTTATCTGTAATGGCGACCAGTTTATTTGCCAAGGCAGAATAACTTATTGTCTGTTCTAATCAAAGCTGTTCCATTGGCCAGAGCGATTGAGCTGCGAACTCGACCATTTCTACCTGGTCCCATGTTGGTATGATGAAGTTTTTTGAATTTTTTGCCTGAGGCGACTACAACGACCTCACCATAGTGTGTGACGATATAAATTTTTCCATCAGCGGCGGTCGGTGATGCTTCAATTTTTCCATCTACTCCTAGATCTTCACTCCAGAGAACTTTTCCTGACATCGGTTCAACGCAGTTCAAGGTATGACTGCGTTTTTTTCCATTATGAGCGATATAGAAGAGGCCCTCATAAAAGAGAGGCGTAGGAACATCACTCGAAACATTGCTTCCGTTTTCACTTTGCCAGGAAATTGAAGAGTTATCTAGATTGCCTGATTTACCCAATTTGACTGCATACACTGGTGCACCCTTGGGGGCGCATGCTAATGCAATGCCTTTTCCTGCGACTGGTGACGGAACTAATCTCCAATGTCCTATCTTGTTTGGATTCCAGGTTCCCCAGCGCCACAGCTCTTTTCCTGTGTCAGGGTCATGACCTGTTATGCAATCACCGCCTGTTACTAACAATTGTGTTTTTCCTTCAAAATCGTAAAGGACCGGAGTGCTGAATGCTTCTTTGGATTCTGATCTTGCTTCATCAGCTCGTGATGTTTTGTATATTTTTTTGCCGTCGGATAATGATAGGGCAAGTATAAAAGAATCATGCTTTCCGCCTCCTTGATGCGCTTTGTGAACTGGTGTGTCTCTTTGTAAAACTTGTAATATTATTTTGCCGTCGTGAAGTATTGGGCTAGTTGAAAAAGTCCATAAGAAATAAAATTTACCATATTCGTCCTGAATATTCTTTTTCCATTGAAGTTTACCTTCATGATTATATACGGCCATGTCACCTGTCCCGTAAAAGAATAGAACGTGCTTTCCATCACTGACGGGTGATGCGCCCGCGTAATTGGATCGGTCATCCTGATTAAGTCCGGTGCCGACAACATGGCTCCATAGTTGTTTTCCAGACTTGAGATCATAAGCTAGTGCAAGGAGTTCTTCTTTTTTTGGGTCAGTCGATGTAACAAATACTTTTCCATTGGAAATGATAGGAGTTGAAGCTGCGCTTCCGGGCATTGGGATTGACCAACGCACATTTTTTTCTTGGGTGAATGAAATGGGAACGTTCTTAGCGCTACTTGACCCATCCATGTTTGGACCCCTCCAATTGGCCCATTCAGATTGGCAAGTAATGGTCAGTGCAAAGAGTACAGCGAGAGGATAAATTTTTTTTGCAAATGACATGAGTAATTAACAGGTTGTATTATTATTAAAGGCTCCAATCAAGGAAGATTTTCCTTATTTTATAGTATATAAAGAGCTGTTCAATTCTTTTCCTAACAAAATTAACCACCCTGACTTACAACCTTTTTCCTAAATTTCTGCATCCTCTTCAGGATCTATGAAACATCGAGTTAAGGGTTATGACCTTCTGATTGGCTATGGCACAAGATTTGGAGCAATGACACGATAAATCATAGAAGAGGATCTCTGTTTAATTTGGAAAAGAATTTCCTGTTCTTTTAAGGAATCAGGCGCGATTATTTGCTCGTTATCCCATGCTTTTCCACCATCGATGGAGGATTGAAGTATGAGCTTTTTGATTCCTTTGGATGTGACGTTAATTCCCAATAATTTTTCATCAACTCTACTAAATTCGTTTATTTCTAGCTTAGGTTTAATGCCCTTGTAGTTCTGAATTACTTTCTTTTTTCCATAACCGAACCACCTATCACTGACCTTGGCTTTGATTTGTAACCAGTATTCATCATTAGGCAATGAACTAATTTCGAAATCGGTTTGGTCGGCTTGGAGAGTGATTGACGATAATGGTTGCAGTTCTCGACTATTTGTTACCCGGATATTGTCTATGAATGCCCCCATTTCATTGGGATCATCTCCATCAACAGGTGACCAGTCTGCTCCTGATTCATATTCGTATCTAAATCGTATGCGGATTCTTTCATCAAAAAACTGATTTAATGGTACTGAAGTGAAGGACCAAACATTGTCCCAGTCTCTAACAAAAACTTGGTATCCGTGTTTCCCATAACGCTTCCAAAGTTGAGTCCATGGACCAGTATCCGTGCGGATTTCTAGACTCAGAAATGTCCCATCACCCATGTATCTAAACAGTTGATCAAATTCTATTTTGCTGTTTTCGGAAGGAATGATTTCCCTGTTAATTTCAAAAGATTCGTCATGACTCGATAAGTGAAATGAGGATGTTCCTGACTTGGCAATGCCATCAGCGAGGAGCGGGTGTGATTTTTTTGTGTCGTCGATAATAGTTTCGATGTTTTTTCTTTCTGCATCTTCTCTCCATGAACTTTGGTGTGGTCTCCCTATCAACAGTTCATACTCTTCAGCAGCTTGAATGGGAGTGAATGTATAGTTTCTGTCTGAATCTTCATATAGCTTTGAGGAACCATTAATGGTGATCGGATCTAGCCTATAAGGGTCAATGATCTTAACTTCGTATTGATAAGTACTTTTAGGTGCGGCCTTAATCTCAGAAATAGTGACCGAATAATTCTGATCTTTGAAAGTGCTTCCTGAAGCACTGAAGTCCTCTATTTCAAATACTAATGTAGGATCAGTTCCTTGACGACTGTTTCCCCGATAAACAATTTTATTTGGCAATTGGATACCGTTGTATCGCACAGATACCTTTGCTTTTGAAAAGTCGGTAAAAGTATTTCTTTTGCTTGGGATAGCGAAAGACCACCGCTTATATACGACTTGGCGCGGAACAAATCCTTTTGGCGGCCATGCAATGAATTCAGGATTATTTTGTAATTGATTGGATGGTTTGCCGATGACCCAAAGCGCCATTGCTGAATTTTTATTCTTTGAAATTGGAGGTGGATCTGGGATTGGATCTGGTTTGGGTATAATAAAAGTTAATGGGATGGATCCATGCCCCATTTTTTTGGGAGCTTGGGAATAAAGAATCCACCGACGATGTCCAACACTATAATTATTTGGTCCGTCATCTTCAATTTGTCCGTCAACTCCTGTTGGACCATAGTAAGGAGTATTAAAACCTAGTGATAAGTTAGAATTTCTCGCTGCTTCTGCGCCACTTTCTGAGTAATGATCCCAGTCAGTTGTAGGGTAATGGTCTAGAGTGTTATTGTAAGCCATCATGAATGCGGCTTGCTGACATTTGGCATTCAGTTCTTCTGATAGAGTGATGTCAGCACTCAGACCTGCCATTGCTCTAAAATAGTTAACTCTTCGGATTACGTCGTCATGGAGCCTTTGGGAGACTTGTCCAGGATCGGCGATACTCATATCTCCTGTCCACTCATGATGTTCTTCGAAATTCTCCGAAGGAAGATAATTGGAAAAGAAGTGCCGGATAACATCGCTCCGGTTTGATGTGTCTACAGAAAGTTCAGCATTTACTGAACTCGTAGTGATTAAAAAAGTGATAAGCAGGCTTGCTCGAACCGTATTTAATCCTAAAAACACGTTTTAACTATAAATAAATAAAATATAATAGCAATAATAATTATGGAAATTATAAACCTCCAGATAATATATTTGTATAGCTGAAGACTGTAGGTGTTCTAGAGGTGCACCCTTTAATCCATGTATAAAGGCCTTATTTTGGGGAAAGTATGGAAATATTTTTAAAATCTACATCCATGGTATCCCCACCATGTAATTGAAGCCCGATGTGTCCTGAACTGCGACCCTTATCATTAATGAGTTCTGCGGTCTTTTGTCCATTGATATGTACTACGACCCTTCCTTCATGTGCGCTAAGACTTAGGTCCGTCCATTCACCCGGTTTGTATTTCTTTTTTGGGATCTCTGCATCACTGGGCTTGACGACCCAACCTCGACCGCCAGTTTCGTATAGACCACCAGTTTCCTGAGAATAGTCCACTTCGACCTGGAACCCATGCACTGATACGCCTCCCTTGACCGGATCACATCTAAAGTAAAACCCCGAATCCCCACTATTAACTCGGAAATTTGCTTTCACTGTAAAATCTTTAAATTGCTTTTCAGTTAATAGGATTCCATGTCGCTTTTCCTCTTTTGGGCTTTTACCCAAAATAGTTTCATCTTTGACTGTCCAAGTACCTCCAGGGAGGGCACGCCAGCCTTCCAGATTTTTGCCATTAAAAATTGGCTTCCAATGATGGACGCCAAGATCCTGGATTCTTATATTTTTCCACCGGACTTCATAAGGCCCGTCTGCTTTATTTCCTATACCATGAACTTGGAGTCCGATGAATCCGCTCTGGGTCATTGAATCGACAAGATCGGCGGCGGGCACATCATTGAGCCATGTTTTTATTGAATCACCTACAGCGCGTACTTTTATTTTGTTCCATTCATTTGGTTTGAAAGCCTTTCTCGCGGCTTCATTTTTGGAGAGGTCATTTAACCAACCCCTTCGGCCTTCATCGTATATGCCAGCTGTCCACATGCGATTACGCTTAGTGTCTGGATCAATTTCCACCTGATAGCCGTACACTCTTCCTTTTGTGTTTTCCTGACTCCTGATCTGAACTCCGGAATTGAGTCTCGGATCAACTTTGAATTCATATTCCAGAATGAAGTCGCCGTATATTTTTTCTGTGCAGAGAAAAGAATTTGGTGTGTTAGGAATTGTGCGCCCCACAACGCAGTTGTCTTGTACCGAATACTTTGCCTCGCCTCCTTTCTGAGCCCAACCTTTCAGGGACTTTCCATCAAATAGCGATATCCAATTTCCTTCAGCGGCTCCACAAATCGCAGGAATGACTAAAATAAAAATAGTAATGATTTGTAATTTTTTCATGAGTTTAGATTTATAATTATTAATGATGTAGTGAATGATTCAGTATATTGATTAATTTCCATCATTGGTAATTCATTTGAGTTTATGATCTTTGGATAAGGATTTAGCAAAGAAATTTTTTGCCGAGAGCAAATTAGCTATGGTTTCATATTTCAGGGAAGTCTTTTGCCCCAACACCTAATCTGAGGTTCGCAGAGTAGAGTCTTTCGTCAAACGAGAGTCCGACGACCCTGCAAATTCATAGGCTTTAGTTAGCCAGTCAGCTCTCTGATTGGCTCGATTCCTTGATCGACCAGATAATGAGGCCTTCCACTAGAGTCGCGGACTGTTGCTGAATTTAAGTCGATTCCTATGTTATGATAAAGCGTTGCGAATACTTCCTGAAATTTAACGGGTCTTTCGTCAGGTTCTTCGCCTTTTGAATTTGTTGATCCGATTACTTGTCCCGTATTCATTCCTCCACCTGCGAGTAGGCAGAAATTAGCTTTTGGCCAATGGTCGCGACTATTCTTAGCGTTAATTTTAGGGGTCCTTCCAAATTCGCCCCACATCACAACTGAAACATCATTTGAGAGTCCTCGTTCATGAAGGTCTGTGATGAGCGCGCTGAGTCCCTGATCTAATAGTGGAAATTCTTCACGCGAACGGGGGAAATTCATTCCGTCTCCGCCGTGCCAATCCCACCTGCTATAGTTCAGAGAAACTACCCTTGCGCCTGCTTCAACGAGTCGTCTGGCTACTAGGAAATTTCTGATCATCTTAGGGGCCCCGTCACGCTGATAGGCTGGATCGTTGACTCCGTAACGGTCGGCCACTTTTGGATCTTCTTTGGAAATGTCCAAGGCATCAACCAAGCCATTATCAGAAAGTATTTCCAGGGCTTGCTGATTGTAATTATCAAGACCGGACATTTGGCCCGTCGCGTCGGCGTCACGTCTCATCTGGTCAACTGAAGTGCGTAATTTTTCACGATCCATGAGGCGCTCTAAGGACATGCCCTTGAGTGTCATGCTTTGTGCCCTTGATTTTGGATCCTTTCCGACCATGCCCATGGGCGAGTGCTGGGTGCCGATGAAGCCTCCAGTCCCTGCCTCTCCCCACGTTCTGTTTCCAGTAGGATACATGAGTGAAAGATTTGCAGGAACTCCAGGATTAGAACCTTGAATTTTTGATATCCATGATCCGAATGAGGGCCAGCCTCCGGTCGGTTTTGGATCATTCTTTTTGTGTCCGGTCATGCACTGGTAGCAGTCGTGGCCTCCATCAGAATCAGAGAGAGATCTGATGATTGCGTATTTGTCGGCAATTTTAGCCAGCTCTGGGAACAGTTCGCAGATTTGCATCCCAGGAACGTTTGTATTTATTGGTCTAAATTCTCCCCTAATCTCAGATGGAGCATCAGGTTTTAAATCAAACATATCGAGGTGAGAAGGGCCACCTGGCAGATAGATGTTGATTATTGATTTGTTGGATGATCCAGTCCCGGCCTTCGATTCCATGGAAAGGAGATCATTAAGTCCTAGACCTCCAGCGGCCATTCCTCCGACTTTTATGAAGTCACGCCTCGAGTATCCATCGCAATGGATAGGGCCTTGATTGGATCTGCCAAAAAGATTTAACATTAATACTTAAAAAATAGTTAATGAATCTTAATTTAAACCCATTTTTATAGATTTGCCAAGTGCTAGAGTTACATTTTTTCTGGTGGAGAAATGCCCAGTAGGCCTAAACCATGCTTTAAAACTGCCGAAGTTGTTTGGCACAAGGCGAGTCTGGTATTTCTAGTGATGCCTTCTGCGCTAAGAACTGGGCACTGCTCATAAAATGAATGGAATGTCTGGGCTAATTCGTAGAGGTAAGTGGCCAGAATATTGGGTCTATGGTCTGAGAGTATTTCAGGTACAATTTCTCCGTACTGGCAAAGCTTAATAGCGATGGCTCTTTCGGCGTCTGCTGATATGGATAATTCTTCTGAAATTTCTGGTGAATCATTCCCAAGCTTTCGGAAAATTGATTTGGTTCTGACGTAGGCATTGATCATGTAGGGGGCAGTGTTTCCTTGAAGAGATAACATCTTATCCCATGAAAAAACATAATCACTTACCCTTGCCTGTGAGAGTTCAGCGTACTTGACTGCACCAATGCCTATTCTCTCTGCAACGTTTTCTTTTTCTTCTTCTGAGAGATCATTGCTTTTTTCTTCAACAACGTTCTGGGCCCTGTCAACGGCTTCCTGAAGCACGCTGCTGAGGTCGGGGACTGATCCTTCCCTAGTCTTGAAAGGTTTTTTGTCATCTCCCAAAATTTTTCCGAATGAAACATGTTTCAGGTTAGCATTAATTTTTCGTTGCCTTGCTACCTCGAAAAGTTGGCGAAAGTGCAGCGATTGCCTGTCATCGACTACATAGAGAATCGTTTTGACTTCTATTTCGTTGACCCTGTGATCGATTGTTGCGATGTCCGTAGTGGCGTAGTTAAAAGCTCCGTCTTTTTTACGAACGATACAGGGAACAGGAATCCATTCACCGTCCCTCTTCACAAGTAATGGATCATGCTTCGGTTCTAATTCGTTATTTGAAAAAACACAAACAGCACCATCGCTTTCTTGAGCGATTTTTTTTGATAACAGTTCATCGACTAAAGGCCCTAGCTTGTTGTCGTAAAAGGATTCTCCGAGGGTGGTATCAAAAACAATGCCAAGACGATCGTAGATCTCTTGAGAGCCTGACATCGTGATGTCCTTGAAGCGATTCCATAGATCCAAGCTTTCCTTGTCTCCTGACTGGAGTCTGACGGTTTCTTCTAGGCATGCTTTATTGACGTCCGGATCAGAATCGAATTGTTCTTTAATCGTTTGATACAATCGAAGGAGTTCCTTGACGGGATCTGTAGCAAACGCTTTCTCATTGAGGTGATTTTTCCATCCATAGATCACTTGCCCGATTGGAGTTCCCCAATCGCCGATATGATTATCCGCAATCACTTCGTGACCTAAGAATCTGCCTACTCTAGCGAGGCAATCGCCAATGATGGTGCTGCGGATATGACCTATATGCATTGGCTTCGCAATGTTTGGAGATGAGAAGTCGATTAAGATTTTTTCAGGGACCGGTGAGTTCTCTACGCCGAGCCGCGAGCATGTTCTGATCTCGTTGATTCGAGATTCAATTGCATTTCCCTTGATTCTAAAGTTGATGAATCCTGGTCCGGCTATTTCCGGGTTTTTGCAGAGATCCTCGACTTCGAGTAGGTCAATAATGTTAGCTGCCAGTTCCCTCGGCGACATGCCCAGATTCTTTGCCAGTGCCATGGCGGCGTTGGACTGATAGTCTCCGAACCTAGTATCAGTAGTGGCCGTGACTGAGGCCGAATATTTTTCAGGTATATTTGAATCCTGAATTTTTTGAATGGCTTCACCTAGACGTTCGGTCAGTTGTTGTGTGAGTGTGAGCATTATTTTACTTTTATGTTGCCATTAAGCACTCAGTTCATTCCTGTTCCTTGAAGGCATTAATGATGTCCTCTTTAGTATTTGCTTCCAAGAGTTTTTTCCTGATTCCTCCCTTAGTGAAGAATTTCGCGATGGCTGATAATGTTTGAAGATGATTCTTGTTGTTCTCTGGCATAATGAAAAGAACAACGAAGTTTACTGGATTGTTATCGATTGCTTCAAAATCTATGCCTTCCATTGATCTGCCGAAGATCATCGTTATTTCTTTTACTTCACTTGAGAATGTGTGTGGTATCGCTACGCCAGAGCCGATGCCAGTCGTGGTCTTATCTTCTCTTTCGATCAATAAATGAATGGAATTCGTTTTGCAGGATTCAGTGATGATTCCTATTCCGTGGAGTTCGGTGACCAGTTCCTCGATGGCTTCGGCACTGGTCGTTGAAATCATTTCGGGAACAATTTGTTTTGTTGTGAGAGTGTTCGCCAGTTCCATTATTTGTTGTGGTAGTGGAATTAAAGGATCTGAGAAGTAGATAATTCTTAAAGAAGGGGATGGGGTTCTTTATTCGTGCTTTGTTTGACTGAGGAGAGTGCCCCTTTCAGGCTTCTTGGTAATTGAAATCCTAGTAGTATCAGGCAGATTCTCAGTCAAGGTATTTTAAGAGCAAAGATGCACTCAAAAGAATGTGGTTCTTAGGATTTTTCTTAGGTATTTAAGTTGAAGGGTCTTCATTATCCAATGAAAACTCAATGTTCTGGAATCTTGAGGGGATTTCGTATTCCTCTGGCATTTTGCCTTCTAGTATTTCAGAGCTATTGGATTCTTTTCCAGAAATGATCCATTGCCAGAGGTGATATTTCATTCTTACTAATATTTCAGGGTTTTCATTACTTACATTTTTCATGCAATTGGGATCACTTGGGATGTGATATAGCCTGTGGATTGGACTCTGTGTACCAGGAGTGAAGACCAGTTTCCATTCTTCTGTTCTTAAGCACCTTTCTTTTCCAGATATGATTGCATCTCGATGCATATCCTTAAGCACAATGTGAAAATCGAAATCTTTATCTACATAGGTTAATTGGTCCATGGAGGGAGTCTTAAGAACCTTCTCTCCGGGTATCTTGCGTTGAATAAAAGGAAATCCTGTTTCTCCGTAGAAGGAGAGGCCAAGGGAATGCTGTTTATTTCTAATGCTAGGCATGAGACTCACTCCTTCGAATCTGTTATCTTTTGGTTGTTCTGTGAGTTCAAGGATGGTCGGTGAGATGTCAATGTTACGAACGAGTTGATTTATTTTTTTTGGTTCCATATTTGGGACGTACAGGATGCAGGGAACTAGATTTCCTTGGTCCCCTCCATTGAAGCTGACTCCATGGGTGATTGTGGTGTTAGGTTCAAATAAATCCTCTCCATGATCCGAAGTGATTAGGATGATGGTATTGTCCATCAGTTTTTGTTGTTCCAGAGTTTCCAGTATCCGACCAACGCAGTCATCGAAACGGCTCACGCAACCGTCGTATAGATCGATGATGTGTTGTTTTTCCTCGTCGGTGTATGAGGTGTAAGGGTTGTCCCAAGATGGATTTGAAACGAATTCGTTTGGATCAAAGTGAACCTGATACTTGTTAGGCCCTTTGTAATTAGGGTCGGTCCATTTTTCGTAATAAGGATACGGAGCATGGTATGCAAAATGATTGCATCCGGTGAATATTGTATAGAAGAAGGGCCTGTCCTTATTCCTCCGGTATTTGATCTTTGCAATGGCTCTATCTGTTACGACTTCTGCTCTGAGATAATGAGCGAAGGATTCCAGTTTTGGAAAAAGCCAATAACCAAATTTATTGTCAAAATATAATGGAATGACTGGATGCGAAAGGTACAGAGCTTGGCTTAGCCATATACGGAAGGAGTCAAATTCAGAAACTTGAACATCCTCAAATCCCATAGGAACTTCATTGAATATTGCGCTGCACCAGTCGCCTATTACCGCGGTTTGGTATCCTGAATCAGCTAAAATTCCTGGAAGTTTTGGAGATTCATTATTTACCCTGTCAACGACCTTTTTAGAAGGGAACATTTGTCGGACCCCATGCGAGTGTGGGTATTGTGAACTGAATAGACTGACCATGGATTCGAGAGTCGAACCGATCGGAGTGAAGCACTTGGTGAAGTTTTGTGATTGAGCAGCAAGTTTGTCAATGTTAGGAGAGGTTTTGCGGTCGTACCCATTACAGGACAGGTGATCTGGACGTAACGAATCTGATGCAATGATAATAATATTTGGTTTTTCTGAATCCTTAGTGAGACTTGATTGAAGAATTTTGATGCATATGCTCAATGAAATCATGATGCCCGCGGTCACCATGATTGGTGCAAGTTTGAACCTGATATTGCCCATTGCCTTTGGCAATGAGACCAGAAATCGCATCCAAAAAACTGAGACGACTAATAAAATAACTATCGGGATCCCATTGAGCAGGGTCCAAAGAGTGATGCTTTTAAGGACTCCAGGAGCGCCAGGCATTATTTGTGATTGCCATTCAGGTATCCATTGAGCCACGAAGTAAGGTTTGAAGACCATCATTCTAAAAATTAGTGCTGACAGGCTGATTAACATAAGGAACGAGGTCCTTAGGATGATCGATTTGCGCGTGAATTGTTTTTTTCCTATCCATAGTTTCACTATTGGGAAGAGTACAATCACGTAACAGGCTGAAATTATTAGGTAGCCCCTGAGCAGGGATACGCTGCTCATCACCATGTATAATCCATGATCCTTCACCGCTCCTTCCGCAAAAGAACTGTTCACTTCAGCTGCTTGGGTTAATAGTAAGGAGCAGCTCACAATGTATAAAACAAAGTGAAAAAAGATGACGCTGAGAGCAACCCAAAGGAAGATAACCGTTCCTTTTTTAGCCTCAGTACTTGTTTGCGCTATGTCTTGATGCGCTGTTCGCATTGACTTTTCTTGTTCTTTTCAGATTCTTATGTCTGATTGGGTGAGGCTCCGTACAGTTTTGAAAAATAAAACAACTGTAATTAATAATGCAACTTAATACTGCTTTCACAGCGCAATTTTATGGGTGATAATTAGCATGTTAGGATGAACCAAAATCATTGTTCAGAACCACTAAGTACGAATGGCCATAAAAAGTCATTCTTATTATTGGTGGGTTGGGCATTCGGAGCTTCATGCCTTTCAGTTCCTTACAACCTTTATTGGAAGCTGGGGAATGGTTGTTTTGCGGCCAATATATTAATTACCCTGACTCTTGCGGCTGCAGGCGCCATTTTAGTAGTTGCACCTATCAGATTGAGGCAGCGACGCGCAGTTAAATCTGAATCAAAGTTCAAGGACTGGTTCAGATCTGCATGGAAATGTAATGGTCTTTTCTGGATAATTGTATTTCTGCTCCTTGTCTTGAGTGATATTTATGTGCTGTTTTCAGTGGACACTGATAATGCAATCGAATTGATTGGTTCTTCATTGGGACGGTTGACTACTCAGGCAGCGTCTGTCCTTTGCTTGTTATTTGTCTTTCAATTCGTTCTTGGTATGACGCCGACGCCTTTTCGGGCGATTGTTATTTTGGTCTTTTCGTTGACGCCGTTTTTCGTTGTCGCTGATTTTCTATTGAAGCAGTACTGGAACCATTCACTTTTTACTTTTGTTAATTCTCTGACTGCTTCAGGAAGCTTTGATCTGAGTAAAGAGATCGCAGCTTCTGGTGTCGACATGACTGTGAATCAATTTTTCGGCATTGGGTTGCTGGTACTGATCGGATCCTTTATGTTCTATCTTTGCACGTCTCTTATCAAATCTCGTGTATCGAATCGTTTCATTCTGAGTGGGGTCTTATTTTGCTGGATTTTTACTGTGGCAGAGTCCTGGGGTAGTCATCTTTACAAGCGTAGTGAGGAGTGGCAGCGCCATCATAAGTTATTTGGTACGCATATCGGAATCTTTGCGCCGCCCGCGGGCTTTGAAAAGATGGACGTGGCCTTTCGGGAAATGTCTCCGACTCCTGTCAGAAATGAACTTCTTCAGGGTCTAGAGGACGCGCCTCATTTGCAGAAACCGGACGTGTATGTGTTCATGATCGAGAGCTGGAGATCGGATTCAATTACTCCGGAAGTGGCTCCATTCCTTCACCGTTTTCGTAAAGAAGAAGCTCAGGACTTGGGAAGGACCTTTGCCGGTTCCAACTGCACCCCTCTTTCCTGGTTTTCAATGCTGCATAGTCGTGTTGCGATTCACTGGGGCGAGGCCGTAAAACAAAAGGATGGTGAAAACGGATTCGCTGGAGCCTATCCACTCAAAGTCCTAAAAAAGATTGGTTATGAAATACAGGTCAGAGCAGTCTGTGATTTGAGTTATAGGCACCTCGGGCCTTTGAATTTCGGCGGCAATCATTATCTGGCGGATATGACGTTAGATGATTCGGAGGACGCTTTGCTTGGATCGATCCCGGAGCGGGAGAAATTTATAATGAGGGACCAGCGAGAATATATTAATTCGGATCCGGAATCACCGCAGTTTCATTTTACTGCTTTGGATTCGCCTCATTACAATTATTACTGGCCTACCGATTTTGAGCAACTCCACGAGAACTGTGCCAATTATGTGCCAGGGAACCTTGCGCCGAGTGATGAGATTATTGGTCAGGTCGTGAGAAGATATGAGAATGCGGTGCATTGGGTGGATTATGCAATAGAGGAATTTGTAGAGTTTCTTAAATTCAAGGGACGTTATGATAATAGTGTCATTATCATAACCGGAGACCATGGTGAGGAATTTCAGGAAGACGGTAGCTGGTTTCACTGTTCTTCCTTGAATAAGTACCAGACAGAAGTTCCTATCATCATCAAGTGGCCTGAGTGGGTGAAGGATGTGCCGTCTCAAGACAATGTGAGTCACTATGACGTGATGCCCAGTCTACTAAATTTAATTGGTCTGAATCCGAAATACTATGAGGACCTTGCTGGGCAGTCCTTATTTGATTATCAGGCTTCACCGAGAGAGGCTGTACTCTCAACTGTTCACCGAGGAGAGTCCGGGATCGGAGTCTGCCTGATCGGTGAAGGGCGTAAGGTTAAATTTTCTTTTCCTGGCCCTTGGAGTACGAGCGTTCCTAAGCAATTGGTAGTATGTGAATACTCGGACATCCTAGATAAGCCTCTCGATTTCAGGGAAGAGATAGGTGCGCTAACTCATACTGATTACATCAGGCAGCAGTTTCCTCGTTCAAGTTCACGTTTCTTTGAGCGCTTTGAGAAGCATTCTAGTCAATGATCTGTATCTTGATTTCGTCTGAATTTGCTTTGAGTTCAGGGGCGTACATCGCTTCTGCGCGGCTTGGTAAAGCGCTGAACTTCCCAGGAGTCTCGGCCCTCATGCGGTAACTGAGGCTGTGCTTTCCTCTTGCCAGAGACCTGACAAAGAAAGTGACTTTCTGGTCTCTCAGTTCCATGTAGGCGCTCATGCCGTTACGTGAATAACCACTCCGAAGATCGACTGGCTCGAAACCGGCCGCCTTCATATCTTCGAACATAAGGTATTCGTAGTCGTTTTTGCTTTCGATAGTGAGTTCAATTTCGACGAGGTCACCGCTCTTAATCTTGTCACCGCTCTTTAGCTTTGCCCTTTTGTACTTCTCCACTTTCTGGTTTACGGACTGGCCCCTAGAGCCGACGTTCTGAATAGTTTTATCCTCAGGGGTGAGTTTGTAATATTCACGGTTAACCTTCACTTCAAGGCCGGCCTTCGTGATGAAGTCCTCGAGCGTGAAGTTTGTGAGGTAAGCATTGAAGTAGAGTGGACCTTTGCCCTTTTTTCTGAATTCGAGCTTATGCTCACCTGTGTCGACGGCGTCCCCTTCAAGGACAAGCTTGTTGTCGTAATTAAAGATATTGTCCTTATTGATTTTTACTTCTTTAAGCTTCTTTCCGTTGAAGAGAATTTCGACAGTCATGTCAGGTTCAGCTTCACCGGTCGCGCGAATGTAGTCGGCCAGTGCCTCAATGCAGATGGCAGTGTCTCTGGTACTGTTCCAGTAAGTCGCATGCTTACGATTATTGATCAGGTACTTTGCCAGTCCGCTCGCTTGTGGTGATTTGGGTTTGACCGCTGCGAGTAGTTTCAGGTAATAGGCCTGCGATTCGAACTCGCTACCGTACCAACTCCACCAGTACCCGCCGTTCTTCAGTTCGAGGTACGCGCTTTGGTTCTCATTGTCGATGACTAGGAACTGCTCGACGTTGCGGATCAGCATGTCCCGTTCCTCGACCCTGTTGATCTTGTGCATCGCTAGCCCAAGCATTGACTTTGAGTAAACGGTCAGCTTGTTCCGGTCCCGGTAAAGAAAATCACGCATTTCGGCATTCACTTTGTCTGCATCGCAGAGGACCATGAAAATGAACGAGTCGAGGTTATCGGCATGACTTTTCCATCGCTTGTTTTTGTCCTTATCGACCGAATTTTTAATCAGCTGGACCTGCTCTTTCTGGTGCCTCTGGAGCCAAGCAATTCCTTTCTCGAGAGTTCCTGGGACTAGGGCAATGTCATTTTCTCGGGCCAGTTGGAGTCCGTGAACGACGACAGCTGACGTGTGAGGGTATGATCTTTCCTGTGGTCCATAGAACCAGCCCCATCCACCGTCAGAATTTTGCATGGAGGTGAGTCTCTCAACGCCTTCCTTAACCATCTTGTCCACTTCCTTATCATCGAAGACCGGGTTCTGGCCTGACTTCTTCCATTGCTTGGCACGTTTCTTATCTTTGCCAATTTCCTGAGCGTTGAGGTTACTGCGCTTCTTCTTGATGTCCTTGAGGTTGATTCCCATGTTCATCAGGATTTTCTGGGTAATGACTGTCGGAAGGAAACGGTTCAGCGTCTGTTCGGTGCAACCGTAAGGGTAATCGGTCAGGTACGGGAGTGCATCGACCATTGCAGTGGCAAGGCTCGGTGAGTACCTGACCTCTAGTCGTGTCTGTTCAGGGCGACGCTGCGCTGGAACACTGAGTTTGATTTCCGCGGTTTTCTGTTCGGGCCTGATTGCTCCACTGTAAGAATCCGTCTTAAGCATGCCGTGTACTAGTACCGGATAGCTCATCTGCATCGCGTCAGACTCCTCATCGGTCAGTGCTTTCATGGTAATGGAAGCCTCGCCTTCGCGGACGGCCTTCACGAGCCAGTCGACTTTCTTTTCTCCTCCGGCCGGAATTGTGATTGTCTTGCTCGTAGTCTCGTCCTTAACGATTACCATTGAATCACCTTCGAGGCCAAGCTCGACTCTAACCTTTTTCTCTTTCTTCAGGTAATTATGAACGTTCGCGGTGAGGGTCACTTCGTCCTTCTCGACAAAGAAACGCGGGGCCTGCATGCGGATGATGAGGTCCTTGCTGGTGATCACTTCGGCCTCACCCTGACCGACTTTCGTTCCGTGGCCCATTGCCCATGTCCTTATTTTCCAGGTCGTCAGGTTCTCAGGCATATCGATCTCAATCTCTGCGAGCCCGTTCTTATCTGTGTCCAGTTTCGATGCCCAGAACGCGAGATCAGCAAAGTTGCTTCGGATCGTTGGCTGAACTTCAGCCGAAGCGGCTCCTCCAGAATCAACTTTTCCGCCTTCACCTCCACCAAATGCATCTTCTAATTGAATTTCGCCTGAGTCCGCTGTGAATGCTGCTCCCTCTGGAGCGGCTAATGCTAGTGGTGCACCAGCACCCACTCCTCTCAACTTATTACTTCTCTTAGCTAGTGTGCTTCTGTTTCTCGACAACGATTGAGATCGTGGTGCGGCGTCAAAGGCATTTCCAAGTTTACCTTTTATGAAGGATTGATCCGCGACGGAGTTACCAAAGGCGCCGATACTTCCCATACCTTTCTGGCCCTTGAGCACGATGTTCTGGAACCAGCGGTTCAGGTTGAACTCCGTGTTCCTGCTATGGCGACGACGCCACTTCCAGAAGAAGTCCTTAATTTCAGGAACGTTAGAGCCTCCGGAAATGTACTCGATGGCCTTATCGTAAACGGTGACGACAGTCGTGCCGACGAAAGGCTCGCCGTCAAGGTCAGTGAGTTTGATTTTGACTTTTGCCGGGGCACCGGGTTTGTAACGTGTTTCGTCCGGAAGGACTTCGACGTTCAAGATTCTCTTCTCTGGGGGAACAATAATTTCACGGGTCTCTTCGTAAATCTTTCCTCCGCTGATGGTGAAGGCCTCGACGAAGAAGTTGGGCATGTCCTTCTTGGTGACTTTGATTTCAGCGATGGTACTTTTGCCGTCAACGCGGATGATTCTTGGGGGCAGATAAACGCCGTTCGTGGGACGCAAGAACAGGGCTACTGTGCTGTTCTTTCTTTCTGTATTGATCATCAATTCGATCGTTTCACCAGCCTTATATTCTTTCTTGTCACTGATGATTTCAATGTCATTGAAGCGGAACTCTTTGCCGTCAAAGTCTTCGCCCCTGACTACAAAGACATAACCTCCCTCAATACTGTGCCCTGCCTTGTCCTTGAGTGTGTAACTGAGACGGTACTGACCCTTGGCCGAGGCCTTGAGCTGTTGTTGGATCTGTCCATTATTACCTGTGTCAATGTCCCAGGAAGCGATCGTTTTTTCGTCAGGCTTTCCTTCATCATTGTACTCGATTTTCAGTAATTTAAGTGTTCCTTCTCCCTCGACTCCTTTTCCGTCCAGTGTTCTGGCATTTGCACGGGCCTGAATTACATCACCGACTCGGTAGTAACCACGGTTCATCCAGAGGTTCACCTTGAACGGTTTTCTGGCCACGAGAACGGACCCGCTGCCGACGATGGTTCTTCGTGACTCGTCACGGACTTCAGCCGTGATTGAATATTTATGATCAATATCACCGTGCATCGCCTTGGCTAGGGCAGTGTCGATTTCAATTTCGACGGTCCCATCAGCCCCGATCTCAACTTCGCTCTCCAAAACAACTTCTGGGGGCATGTTGCCTCTTGGCCACCACCAGTGAGTGGGTCTCCTGCAGCCCCAGTTCTTCCATCCTGGGTACCAGTCATAGTCGTAACTGAACCACCAGTAACCGGAACCGTAAAACCAGTCCCAGGGCATGGGGGCAAACCATCTACCATCATGTTCGCTGCGCATGACCTTATATTTGACGGTCGCGTTCTGGACCGGAGCTCCGAAAAGATATTTTGCCGTGATCTTTGCTGGCACTTTCTCGCCGAGCATTACCGGCTTCGAAGGGGAATCAATAGTCACCTCGAATTCAGGCTTCTTATACTCCTCGACTCTGAAAGTATTGCCGCCGTGGGCCATGTGCCTTCCCTGATGCAGGATGTTGATGCGGTACACGCCCAGAGTGGCATTTTTAGGCAATGTGATCTTGTCCGTGAATCCGCCGTACTGGTCCGCCTTTAACTGTTTTTCGTAAATTTTCTCACCCTTAGGATTATTGATCAGGATGTTAAATTCTTTTCCTGCGAACTGGCTCTTGTCTTCTTTGTCATACTGTGAGTGCCTGACCCAGGCCTTGAAATTGACTTCCTGATTGGGTCGGTAAACTGGCCTGTCAGTGATGAATATGGCCTTGGTCGTATTGTATGCCGGGTCATGGATATTGTTGTACCATACGCCGGAGAAGCCGTGATAAGCGAATCGTCCGTCTTCTGTAGTTGCCGTGATGAGCCACTGCATCTGATTAGGCATCCGATCAGCTCCGAGCATGATCTGGCCCTGCTTGTCAGTGAATTCAGCGAACTGTTTGGTGATCACGTTGTATCGACGCTTTGGTTGGAGGAGCTTATTCTTTTTCAGGTACTCGACCCGGTAACCAAAGAACTCGACATTTGCCCTCTCGATAGGGTTCCCGTTCAGAGCGTCACCGACAAAGTAGAAAGATTTCTTGTCGAGGGGCTTTTTAACGATCGCGGTGTCTGAGACCCAGACAATGATATTGGAGGTGTTTCCGTTTGTCATTTTAGCCTTGAGAAGGTAGGCACCTGACTTGGTCAGAGGAGTCACGATATCGATCCTCTTATCCCAGTGGTTTTTTCTAGGTTCGAGTCGAAGTTCCCAGTCAGCAATGCTCTCGCCGACGTACTTTTCCATCTTATCATTGATCAGGCTATAACCGATGTTTCCGATATTAACCTGAGAATTATCAATCTGGCTCGGATTGCTTTTCAGATGAGATTTCACGTCTTCGAGTAGTTTTCTTATGTCGATAGTGAATGCTTCAAACTTGACTTCTTCGCCGTTACGGAAAACGAATCCAAGAGAAGGTTTTTCACCTGCCGGATGAGTTTGTGTCCCGTCAAAACGTCCCCATTCATCAAGGATCTGGTTCAGCCGGTCCACTTTCCATTTATTCTTGCCCCCAGGACCGAACTTTTCGATGCTCTGTTGCCAGTACTTGGCCGCTTTAGGATATTGCCTTCTGTTTTCAAAGATAGAGGCAAGATCATAAGTGGCCTGTTGGGCGAAACTCTTATCTTCCAGTTCCGCGACTTGCTTGAGCTGAGTGATATGATTGTGTTCATCGGGTAAGGTTATCCTTTTGACTCCGGTCGCGAGGCGGACGATCGTTTCATTTTCCTTCAGCGTGTGAAGTTCGTACGTTCCGCTCTCGTTCTTTTTTCCTTGGTCCGGGCTGTGCTGTCCAAAGAATCTTCCGAAACCCCATTGTTGCATTGTCTGGACGCCGAACTGGTTACGTAGGAATGAGATCCATTGATACTTGGCATTGCCGGCCAGGGTAGGGGAAATTTCACCTGCTTCGGTGAGAAGGAACCTCCAACGTTGTCCGTCATTCTTTGCTTCGTCCCAGGCCGACGGGAGCGAGTAAAGGACCGGGCTCCCATCCTCATTGACTGGCGTTCCTACATTGCGGGCCCTGTAATAACCACCATCCTGAAAGTCAGGTATTTTCTTGAAGTCGGTAAGGTTCTGAAGTCTCCAGGACTCACTACTGCCCCGGTTACTGCGTATCGAATTTGAAAAATCAAAATAGAACTGTCCAAGTGCAGTCTTGTCCTCTTCTCCTTCCGAGGATTTCATGGCCTGTTCCATGAGGGCAAGAGACTTGACCCGGTCCCGCTCGTAAGCGTTCACGTACTTTCCTCCTCCTCGATGATGTCCACGCTTAAATTCACCGCTGATCAGATAACCCATGTGCTGCGTCCCCATGTATATTTTTGCCGCGCTGGCGAGTATCCTCCAGTCCTTCGGATATTTTTGGGTCACACTTTCAATGAACTTATCAATGTCCTGAATCTGGCCGGTCCTGTTTAGGCATTGATATGCGTTATTCAAGTCCCCGGCAGCGGCGGATCCTGAATTGCCTTCTCCGAGGAGTAGTCCCTGATAAGCTTCAAAGGCCTCTTTCCAGTTCCCGTCCTTTTGTAGCTTGCTGGCTTTTTTTCGGACATCGTTGATGGATTGCTCTTCAGCGTTACTGATTAGTGAAAAAGCAAAAAAGGTAAGGATAAGAGGGGTAATTGATCTCATTATTTTTATGATTTACACAATTATAACGCCACTAGTGGGCAGCTCCTTAGATTTTTCTTAAACTTTTTCAAATTGCGATCGGTGAGCTGGTTCAGGATTGGCTTGTTAAGGCCTTTTTAAGGTGTTACAAGGCATTCTTGAAGAGTTCATTTCAGTGCTTGGCGTTCGTTCTGGTCATTTGTGGGAGGCTGACTGCTTTCTGCGCTGAGGGTCCCGCGGCGGCATTGCCGTCCCTCATGCATTTTGCTGACGGGAAAAGAGTCAATTCATTGGCTGAATGGGATCAGCGTCGCGAAGAAATTAGAAATCTCCTCGTTAAGTATTTTATTGGAACTTTTCCGAAAGAAGTTCCGGAAATAATAAAGGCTGAACTGCTCTCAGAGGTGAAAGGTGATAAGGACTCCATTAGGCGCAGGGTCAGGGTCACTCTGGCCACTCCGAACCGCGTCTCTTTTGACATGGAGGTCTGGGCTCCGAGAAGAGGGGCCCCCTTTCCCTTACTTCTTACTGCGCCCAGATTCTACCAGCGGTACTGGGCCGAGGATGCTCTGGAACGTGGTTATGCCGTATGCCTCTTTCCTGGAGTTGACAGTCATCACAAGGAGGAAAATTATCCCGGTTTTGAGAGTGTGTGGCAGAAGTTCCGGGCCGAGTACCCAGAATCTACCTGGACTGAAATCAGCGCCAAGGGATGGCTAGCGAGTCGCTGCATTGATTATCTCTTGAGTGAAGGTTCAGTGGCTAGGGTGGATCCTTCAAAGATAGCGATTATCGGGTTTTCCCGTTACGGGAAGCAGGCCATGATCGCGGCCGCATTTGATTCTAGGATCAGTTGTGTGGTGGCGAGAAGCCCCGGTTCACCTGCATCGTGCCCTTATCGGTTCACTAGCCGTAACACTTATGCTGAGGCTCCATCCGATTTTCCCAGCCAGTGGTTCCTGCCTTCGTTAAGGAAGTATACGGGACGGGAGAATCAGATCCCGATCGATGCGCATGGTTGGTACGCTCTCATCGCTCCGCGCCATTGTCTCATTCATACTGCACACAATGATGGTGCAGAGCCGACCTTTGCAGTTGAGAAAGCATACATTGAAGGGCGTTCTGTTTACCGGTTCCTCGGGGCCGAGAATAAACTGAGGATCGATTACCGTGAAGGTGGTCATTCCTCTGGTCCTCCTCCCGAATCAATTAGCCGCGATGACCGGCAAAGGAACTTGGACTGGATTGATCTCGCTTTTGGGAGAGGAAAAGTCAGACCCAAAGATTTTCCTGAAGAATTAATTCATGACTTTGATTGGAAAAAGTGGAGATCTTGGCAGAAAGATTCTGAACTTCTGATCCCGGACGATGCATCATCTCAGGAAAAGATTCGCTGGTCCATGGGCGTTGAACCTGACGAGATCAAAAATGAGAAGAAAGCTCCCTATATCAGCGACAAAGAGTCCGAGCTGATGACTCATGACCGCTGGGCTCCGGCCGGTATTCTCAGGGCCCCTATCAAGTTTGGTCATGGGGTAAGGGGTAACCTATATTATAAGGAGGGATCGAAGGGGCCTCTACCAGTGGTGGTCTGGCTACATCCTCTCTCATATCATAGTGGTTACAATGAGGGTTATGGGGTCCAGGGAACGACCGTCTATCACCGTCTCGCACAGAACGGATTTGCCGTGATAGCTTATGATCAGTGCGGCTTTGGTCTCAGGCTCCTCGAAGGACGTGATTTTTACAGTAATTACCCTAAATGGTCGAGACTGGGTCGAATGGTAATGGATGCGCGGGATGCGATCAGTTTTGTAATGGACCCCCGAGGTAATTCCCGGAAACCTTTGCCGGCCCTGAACAAGGAAAGGATCTTTCTTTTAGGTTACTCGACAGGTTCACTCGTGGCCATGTATGCCGGTGCCCAGGATCCGAGAGTGACGGGCATAGCCTGTTTTAGCGGATGGACCCCGTTAAAGGATTCTAGTCAGGATAAAGTGACCGGAGGCAATTGGCGTCTTTGGGGACTGCATGGTTTGCAACCCATGCTTGGTCTGTTTCGGGGGAAGGAAAAAAATATTCCCTATGATTACGATGCAGTTTTCGAATTGATCATGCCCAAGCCTTTGCTCTTGGTTACCCCGAAAAGGAACCGCTTTACAGACCAAGGTGCCATTGCTGATTTACTTGGAAGGCTTAGGTTGAAAAATCCTGAGGTCTTCAAGGATTCTCTTACTTGGCTGGCTCCGGATGAGGTGGACCATTTTCAGAAGGATCAGCAGATGAGTTTTATTGATTGGGTCAGGTCCTTGAACTAATTAATTACAGTTCCGGTTTCTTTATCTTTTTGCGAAGCCTGGTCCTTCCTCCTGACCGTGACCTGAAAGGAGCAAATACCTCATCAGAACCGTCCCTCTTGATATGATAGACAATTTCCAAGAGTTCACCTAAATGGCCTCCGGGAAGACCTCCGTTGTATTGAAACCATTCCAAGTATTCAAATGGAAGGTCATATATAGGTACACCAGAAGGAGGATAATCCTTCGGCCCGTACTTGCCAAACGGCATGCAGGTACGGCCGATCTCGGCCATTGTCTCAGCGAACTCTTCTGGATCAAACAAATCTATAATAAAAAATTATGTACAATTTAGCAGGATCCTATTAGTCGCCAAATACCAATTTATCAGTTAAGTGTACTGTGTGGGGGCATTCTTTGAGAACTTTTCCGAGTACTGGCAAATGTATCTGGTATTTGCGGTGCTTGTTTTTGCCGGAATTTCCTTTGTCCGTGAATGGATGCCGCCGGACATGGTTGCAATGTTTTCTCTGGGCATCATTTTATTGCCTGGTATTTTCGGTTTCAATATTCTTGAAGCTAGTGAACTGACTAGCGCTTTCAGTAATCCTGCTCCACTGACAATAGCCTGCATGTTTGTGATGAGTGCGGGACTTGAGAAGAGCGGTTGTATACGTGCTCTTGGTGCGGGTTTTAAAAATATTGCAGGAGGCACTGAACTGAGAGCTCTTATCATTCTGATGGGTCTAGGCGCTGTCCTTTCAGCTTTTGTTAATAACACACCGGTCGTTGTCGTCTTTTTGCCGATTGTTTTGTCACTTGCCAAGTCCACAGAACTGAAATCATCCAGACTCCTGATGCCGCTTTCCTTTGCCTGCATCCTTGGAGGGACATGCACTCTGACCGGTTCATCGACGAACCTGATCATTGATGGAATTGCTCAGAGTCAGAAATTGGAACCTTTTTCAATGTTTGAGCTGACCAAGTTAGGAGTCATCTATGCGGCGATCGGATTTGTTTATATGCTGACCATCGGAAGAAAATTGTTACCGAAGCATGATTCGATTGCCGTTGACCTTTCTCAGTCAGAGGAACGTGAATTTTTGACTCAGGTCGTTGTGCATGCTGATTCACCGATGATTGACAAGACCATACCGGAAACTTTGTCCAAGCTCATTAAGGAGGCCAGAGTCATTGAAGTGAGGAGACGCGGTGTTCCGGTTCAGGAACCGCTCAATCAGCTCTTAATAAAAGAAAAGGACAGGATTCTTATTTCGGTGCATGGAGATGACTTTCAAGACCTGAAGGATACAGAAGGCCTGAGGTTGACTGCTTACCAGGATCTCAAGCTGGAAACTCTGGAGCGTCGTCCGGCTATGCTTCTTGAAGGAATTATAGGGCCGCAGAGCAGCATTGTCGGCCGTACACTCAAGGAGCTGAAATTCCGCCAACGTTTTGGGGTCCTGATTCTCGGGATTCATCGGCAGAGCGGTGATTTTCGTAAGAACTTTGAAGATGTACGTATCCATTCAGGAGACACTCTCATCATTGAGGGTCCTCCTCAGGCCATTGCAAGGGTCCGTAAAGAAAAGGACTTTGTGAGTCTTTCCGAACCTCCTGATCCGCCGGTTCGCCGGGGAAAGGCACTAATCGCAGCTTCAATCACTTTAGGCTTCGTGATGGCGGCCAGTTTCTCAGGACAACCAATTTTCATGATCGCTTTACTGGCTTCGCTTGCGATGTTGGCGACTCGGTGCCTTGATCCTGCTGATGCCTATAATGCGGTCAGCTGGAATATTATTTTTCTAATCATTGGAATGCTTGGTCTAGGCAAGGCTATGGAAGTGACTGGGGGTGCCGGGCTCATAGCTAACGGCGTCATAAGTGTGTTTGGAGGTTCTTCTCCGGTCATTATTTTGGCCGTTGTTTATCTACTCAGTTCTGTCCTTACTGAACTTATCAGTAATAATGCGGTTGCGGTGTTGCTGACCCCGATAGTGGTGGGCATTGCCGCTGCTCTTGGGATCGAGCCGAGACCACTCATTGTGGCGATAATGTTTGGATGCAGTGCGAGCTTCGCGACTCCGATAGGCTATCAGACAAACACATATGTGTATGGGGCCGGGGGTTACAAGTTCTCAGACTTTCTTAAAGTAGGAGTTCCACTTAACCTGATCCTTTGGATCGTGGCGACTCTTCTAATACCTGTTTTCTGGCCTTTCTAAATTGACTCATTTATTCAGGTCTCATCCCTCCACGGACTCTTCCGGCTCTATAGTCTCCATAATTGTCTCCAAAGAGAGGATCAATGGCCCTATTATTTGGTGGAGAGATCCAGGCCCTTAGAATGTGTCGTTTCTTTTCAGGTTCAGGAAAATCAACAAATTCTGATCGTCGGTGAAGAGTGATCCAGTTATTGAGGAAAAGAATATCTCCTGGACCTTGTCGGAAAGTGAAGTGCATATCCGGTGAGGATGCGATTTCCTCGATCGTGTCTAGAGCTCTTTTCTGCTCCTGAGACATGTTAGGTAATTCCGGCATGGCGTAGGCTCTGTCTATGAGGACGCGCAGGAGATTGCAGGCAAATTTTCCCTCCGTCACTGAAAAGATTGGCTGACTGCAATATGGGAGCTCATTGCCGGTATCAACATTATGACGTTTATAATAATAGGGCTCATAAAGGAACTTGATCAGTTCGGGTTCATTATCTAGGAGGTAATTGTGAATGGCGGCAGAACTGACGATCTGATTCTCTCCTCCGGACAGTGCTTGCTTCAAACAAAGGAATCCTATCACGTCACAACGGTCAGAATGAAAAGATAGCTTCTTCCTGGTGTTAGGTCCCCGTGACCTCGGATCATTTTCTTTGTATCCTGAATCCCTTACACTGAAGATTAACTGTCCTCCTGAGCTTTGTGACACGAGTGTCCCGATCTGAGAGGCGATGTTTGAAAATATCTTTTTAGCTTCAGGCTCATTAAGATCATGGATAGGACAATTACGTATCAGGACAACTCCTGGTCCGTTCTCAAGTATTTCACGGGTCTCTGAGAGTAGTTGTGTGAGTGATGGGGCCTCTTGGTTGTTTCCAGAAATGAGATTATTGATTTCTTTTATGTGGGCTTCGGTGAGGCTAATTTGCCAGTCAGAGCGACTGGAAAGTTCTTTTCCTTTCCATGCGCAGGGTGAATCAATTATGGAAAATACACTCATTTTTCTTCCCTATAAAATATCATCTCAATTAAGGTGGAAGGGAAATTGATTTTTTCTAACGAATCGATAATATTAGTATTATTAATAATGGATATGAAAAAGCTGATCCTACTTAACGTTTTCTGGGCGTTAGTCGCTATAGGTGCTTATTTTTCTGGAAACAAGGAGGAGCATGGATCATCTGGCCAGAGCTCAGTAGAAAGCTCTAGTGCTCAGTACCGTGATGGGATCGATTCTCGTACTGGATCGGATAATTCATCCAAGAGTCCCGGGTCCAAGGGCATTGCCCGCAAAAGTCAAAATGATCAACTTGAAACAGGAACTATCCCTTCAGGGGAAGTGAGTCGCCGCATCAGTAGTGCGTTGGCTGACCCTGACCCGATCCGACGCAATGCAAGTGTTGCCCAGATGCTTCTGAAACTCGATCAATCTAACGTTGCTGATATGCTGAGTGCATTTGAAAATGCTCCTGGGGGGAGGGACAATGACAGGTTCTTTAATGATTTTCTTTTTGCTTGGGCCAGAGTCTCCGGAGAAGAGGCTGTTAAATATGCGATGGATCCTGAGTCACCAAAGAGGACCCGCGGTGACGAGGTGACTGCAGTTTCTGGATGGGCTGCTGTTGACCCAGATGCGGCTAGGCAATTTGTGGAGGGGGTAGAGAATGGTGATGTGAGGCAGTGGATGCATCTGGGAGTTCTGAAGGAGATGGTTCAGAATAATTTGGATGGAGCCATTTCCTATTCAGAACAGAATGTGAAGTCTAGGGCCAGGGGCGAGCAAATGGATCGAATAGCAGACGCCCTAGTTGCGCAGAGAGGAGAGCAAGCCCTCATTGAATGGATTAACGGGATCGATCATACAAAGAAAGAAAATGACCTGCTCTCTTACAAGAATTACGCGGTAAGAATAGCTTTAGATAGAACTTTGAAAAGCAATCCGGACATGGCCTTGCAGTTTGTGACCGATAATGCGGAACAACCATTCCTTTCATCGGAAACTCTTGAGCGGGCGTCGAGGGCTGCTGGAGATTCCATCCAGGATGAAATACAATGGTTAGTGGATTTGCCTGAGCAGGTCAAAGGTCAGCGTCATGCTATAGGAGAAAGATTTGAGGATTTTATCCGTGACGATTTTGTTGGTGCAGGAGAATGGTTAGCGGGCCAGTCCCTGGGGCCTGCCTACGATGAGGCAATACAGGATTATGCTATGTCAGCTGCCAAGGATAATCCAGAGGCCGCGCTGTCATGGGTCGATCGGATCTCTGATCAACGTTTAAAAGATCATACCCTGGAACGGCTTAAACCTAAGGAGCCTAAGGTCAAGGAAAAGTAGGACAATTCTTAAGGCTATCCTGATAAATAGATCATTTGGAAATAAGTTAAAAGCATGAAGCTAACTGATCCTGTAGCCACAAGGCTAACTGCCAAAGGAGTCGTTGCCGTACTTATGATTGACCGGGTCGATGACGCGGTCCCTGTCGCCGAGGCTCTCTTGCATGGAGGTGTAGATGCTATGGAATTGACGCTTCGAACCGACGCCGCGTTACCGGCATTGAAATCGATTGCTGAATCCGTTCCTGAAATGCTTGCAGGGATTGGAACTATTCTTAAACCGGACCAGATCGTTCAGGCCAAGGATTCGGGGGCTGCTTTCGGTGTTTCTCCGGGCACAAACGTTGATGTCATTGAGGCGGCCCAAGAGGCAGGGCTTCCTTTTGCGCCCGGTATCATGACTCCTTCGGATATTGAGCGTGCATTGCCCTTTGGTTGTGAGATTTTGAAGTTCTTTCCTGCCGGCAGCAGTGGCGGTATTAAGCATTTAAAGAATATCGCTGCTCCTTATGCTCATCTTGGACTCAAGTATGTTCCTCTCGGAGGAGTTAATCAGGAGAACATGACGGATTACCTGAAGGAAGATATTATTGCTGCGGTCGGCGGTTCATGGATAGCGCCAAGAGATCTCATTGCTTCCGGTCAGTGGGATCAGATAACCTCTAACGCAAGTTCTGCTGTTCAGGCTCATAGGGATTTAGGTAAATGAAAGAATCTAATATTGAGCTTCGCAGAATGGAAGAAGGTGACAGGAATCAGCTCATCGATTTAATTTTCAGTTCCACAAATGCTTGGTATCAGGAGCATTTCAAAAAGAACGTTTTTGGTGGGGATCCAAGTGCCTGCGAAATCTTCACCGAAGTCTATGAGGATCTTGACCCGGGTTGTTGCATTATAGCTGAGGACATGGACGCTGGTAGCTTGGCCGGTTCCTGTTTCTATCATCCGCGGGAGACACATTTTTCCTTGGGAATCATGAATGCTAGCCCGGACTATTTTGGAAAGGGGATCGCGACCCGGATGCTTGATGAAATCATTTCGCTTGCAGAGCATGAGAATCTTCCGATTCGCCTCGTTTCAAGTGCGATGAATCTGGACTCGTTTTCACTATATACCCGCCGTGGATTTGTTCCTAGAATGACATTCCAAGACATGTTTTTGTCTGTCCCTGAGGTTGGTTTTAGCGTAACCCCTCCTGAAGGAATGGACCGGGTCAGGGATGCGGTCCCTGAAGACGCGAAGGCTATAGCTGACTTTGAAATGAAGTTGAACGGGATCAGAAGAGAAAAGGACTTTGCCTACTTTATCAGAAATGGATCAGGCGTCTGGGGTGTTTCAGTAATTGAGTCACCCGAAGGTGAAATCACAGGATTCCTTTGCTCGGTTAATAGCTCCGGAAGTAAGATGCTGGGGCCCGGGGTATCATCTAACTGTTCGGATTCAGCTGCTCTAATTTATAATGAACTTAATGAAAGGCACCGCGGGAATGCGCCTGTCTTTCTGGTCCCGGTTCAGGAAAGTGAACTAGTTCAAACTCTGTATGGATGGGGTGCGAAGAATTGCGAAATGCATCTTTGTCAGGTGAGGGGCGACTGTCCTCCTCTGAACGGAGTGACAATGCCAACCTTCATGCCTGAGACTGGATGAAAGAATAGGAAAAACTAAATTATTGGACATTCATTTTCTAGAAACTCAATACGATTCCGTAGATTACAGGACTTCCTGTAATCTACGGAACGAACTTCTCAGAAAACCGCTCGGGATGAGCCTATTTGACCAGGACCTCGAAGAGGAAAGAGATTTCATTCATTTGATCGGCAAGAATGAAGAACAGGAATTAATCGCGTATCTTCAATTCAAGAAAATCGAGGAGGACACACTGAAAATGCAGCAGGTCGTTGTAGCGGAGCTTGCCCAAGGAAAAGGGATTGGGAGGAAGCTCATTCTCTTTTCGGAGCAATTCGCCATTATGTCTGGATTTTCTTCTATAATTTTGCATGCGCGTGAGAACGTGATTGGATTTTATGAGCGGCTCGACTATGTCCGTGAAGGGGAGAGGTTCCTCGAGGTAACGATTCCTCATTTTAAAGCGAGCAAGAAACTGCAGTGAATGTAATATTAGATCATGCCTATTGTTAAAATTCATTCTGTGTTCTTTGGCCTTTTCGTGCTGGGCACTGCACATGGTTCCCCCATTCAGTCCCTCGAAGAGTGGCTTTCAGTGGACAGGGGTTCGAGAAAGCCAATGCATGACAGTGAATTTTCAAAGCTAAGTCTTTCCGAGGAGGACGCGGTCCGGGCGAAGGAACTATTATGGAAAGATCATGCGGCGATGATTCGTGAGACCAGATCCGAGGAGATGAAGAGTAAATCAATTTCATTGGGTGGCAAAACAATGAAGTTTGACTTCATTGTCTTTGGTGAGAAACCAAAGAATGGTCGGAGCCTCTTCATATCGATGCATGGTGGAGGAGGTGCCCCGCCGAAAGTCAATGAAGGTCAGTGGCGCAATCAGATGCGTCTTTATAAGCCCAAAGAAGGAATTTATCTATGTCCGCGTGCCCCGACAGATACTTGGAACCTCTGGCACCAGTCCCATATTGATCCTCTATTTGACAGGCTCATAGAGAACTTAACTATCTTTGAGGAAGTCAATCCTGAGCGAGTCTATCTCATGGGTTATTCTGCAGGAGGTGATGGAGTTTATCAATTGGCTCCGAGGATGTGCGATCGTTTTGCTGCTGCGGCAATGATGGCCGGTCACCCGAATGAGTCGACGCCGTTAGGTTTGCGCAATCTTCCCTTTGCTCTTCAAGTAGGAGCCAATGATGGTAGTTATGGGCGTAACAAAGTGGCTGCGTCCTGGGGGGAAAAGCTGGCAGATCTTCGTAGTAATGACCTTAAAGGTTATGATCATTTTGTGAAAATTCATGAAGGGAAGGGGCACTGGATGAACCTTGAAGATAAGGTCGCTGTTCCCTGGATGGCTAAACGTACAAGAAATCGATTGCCGAAAAAGATTGTATGGAAGCAGGACGATGTGACCCATGGGCGGAGTTATTGGGTTGCCTTGCCTGGGGCAGAGGTCAAGGCCAGGCAACTGATTATGGTTAGCCGTGAGGGGCAACAATTTAACGTGGATAAGGCTGATGGGATCGGGACCTTATGTATTTTACTTAATGATGAGATGATTGATTTTGCTGAGCCTGTCACGGTCAAGTTCGGCGGCAAGAAGGTTCACGAAGGCAAGGTCAGCCGATCCATTGCTGCTATTTCTAGGACAATGATTGATAGGGGGGATCCCGGTTTGATTTTCAGTGCCATTTTAAACGTGAAGTTGAAGTAAGTGATTCTTGCATGGGTTGACATCCGTCCGTTCCTCTTTGTTCTGGGGATCCCTGTCATCATACTGTTGACTTTTCTGGGCTGTGCCATTGTTAAATCAAGGGTCCGGAGATTGAAAGCATCCATCATCACACTGACGCTTTATGTCCTGCTCTTTGCGTTCTTTCTGTACGGACCATTCATCGGTCAAACAAAGACCCGTGAGTATATGATGAGCTGGGAAATTAAGTCCCCGCAGCTTCATAGAGAAACTCAGGTAACTCAGCTTAAAGTTCCCGAAGTGATTTTCTCTTTCATTGAATTTCCTGAATACTTTATTGGCTATCATTCGAGTGAACTTGCCGATCATCTCAAGAGAAATGATAAGAAGGAAGTTAAGGCTCTCATTGAGATCACTTCTGACTACGGCAAGGTCCGTGGCTATAGTGTCCTTGAAATTGCAGGAGAAAAGAGCTGGCTCAACGAATGGAGTTATGGTGGGACCAGAGGATCCCCTCAAAGATCTCCCTGGGACTAGGTCATTTTCCTTTGTGCTCTTTGATCGTTGTTAAGAATTAACGGAGCCGCACCGCTGCTCTGAAAAGTATTGCCGGATCCTGATTGATCAGATTTTTTGAAATGGCCTTGTACTCGAGAGACTCGGTTCCATCACCGTTATGAGTTCTTTTGGTTAGTTCGATTCCGTCACCGTCAGTCAAACGTGCCCATGAGATTCCGTCAGTAGAGTACTCTAATTCGATTAAGGCATCGTCAGCGCCGAGTATTTGGAGGACAGTGACAATGAGCTTTCCGTCCTTGTTAATTCTAGCTCTCAGGTCATCGGTCTGCGGAATTGCATAAGCGAGTAAATCTGAAGAGTTTTCACCGCTAAATGTTATAGAATCTGAAGTGCCCGGATTGCCTCCTGTCTCGATGCTGGGCCTCCATTCGCTCGGTAAGTTAGGGTCCCTGTCTCCGGCAGGGTCAATGCGTATGAGGCTGAATCCGTTACCATCTGAACTCTCGGGCCACGCCCCTTCATCACGGTAGTTAAAATCAATTATTATTGATCCGGACGCATCACTTAAAAGAATGCGTTCGCCGCTGTTGCTGAGCCGTGAGTTATTCTCAAATTGGTTCTGACTAATCATTATTCGCTCCCCGGGCCCGATGATTGTCCTGTCCTGAAAAGTGAAGTCGATTCCGTTTTTGAAATAAACACCACTCAAATCAACGCTCTTGGATGGGTCCAGATTAATGAGTTCAATGAATTCGTTATCATTTTCTTGTTCGGGGTGATACATGATTTCCGAAATGGTAAGGTTCGTGGAATTGGCAGAAGCAATGTTCCCGGTGCTCTCGATAATGATCGTGTCGCTGCCGACCTCTTTACCTTTCCGGTTAAATGCTGTGAGGTTTATCGTATTTTTCCCGGGCTGAACGGGTACACTCACTTCCCATGAGTCAGCGTCTGTCCAGTCGATAGGTAATGGAAGATCGGCCCCTTCGATAAATACATTTGAAACGTCGACCCAGCCATTACCTGATATGTTCGCGGTTGGTCCATCGACTGTTAAATTATTTCCTACCCCAGTGGTGATGTTAAAAGGAATCTGTTTCGGTATTCGGCTCATGACATAATTGGATCGTGATCGAATATTGCTGCTGAAACCGGTGTAACCCTCTCTGGCCAATGAACCGTAATGAGTTAGCCAATAATTCATGTATTCGCTATTGAAAGTGCTTTCGATAATGTCGACGAGGTGCCCATGAAAGATTCTTCCATACACTGGCCTTGCAGGGATCTTTGCGAAGTTACGGCCGCCCCAGAGTCCAGCGCTTGAGCTTTGGGAGAACAGAAAGTCCCAGTCCCACGGCATGGGTTCCACTTTTCCGTCCGATGGGCGAACGTAGAAATTGAGGTTATGAGGATTTCCCTGACTATAAGTGTCACCGATTCCAAGGAGTGACATGATGGCGAATTGACGCATCCACATATCCACATTGATGACGTTTTTGATTTCATCTTCAAGTTCCTGTCCTCTGAGACTAAAAGCTTTGCACATTGCTATAATTTCATCGTACCGATCCTTAGGGAGTCTCGAATTAATGCGTATGTTGTGCCGGTAAATTTCTTTATCATCTCCTTGATCAGCTAAATCAAAGCTACTGACCCAGCCGATTGGAAACGGAAGCTTAGGTGATTCAGGGTTCCCTCCCTGAGTACTTTGAAATACCCTGATCCCTTCCATCTTGAAGACGATTCCTTCCGTTCCTTCTCCGCCAGAAAGTCCCTCAAGGTAAGGCTTGCCAAAACGGGCCATTGATAGTCTAGCAGTGCCTTTTTGGGTGGTATGAATTAGTTGAACTATGTCGTTGTAATTGTCATGGATGCCTCCGGCATGATTGATCATGTGTTTTGCGATAATTTCACGTACATTTCGTCTTCTTGTTGTCACGGTCCCATGAATTCCACGATAAGGTTTATCGGCTGGAAACTTGTAATTGATACCTGTGCTGTCTGATGAGTTTCGGCTAAACATGCTTCCTCTGAGACGGACCCCGCAGTCATAATAAATTTCATTTTCGTTGGTGATGATCGTGCATCCGTAACGGTGATTACTTAAAATTTCATTAGAGCTATGCATCGTCGATGAATCGCGATTAGTCATGATGACTCTGAAGTTTTGAATCGTTTCAGAGGATCGGTTATCATCGATCTGAATCATTGCTCGGGAATCGGGACCATTTTTCGGATAAAATGAAATGCTCTCACCGTCATCGGCTTCAAGATAGAAATGAATCTTGCGTCCTGACTTCTGTCCTGGAATTTGAATGCTCCAGGACCCGTTGTCAGATAGGATCACGGGAGCGATTCGAAATAGACTGCCGTCATTGGCATAATGGAGAAGGAGTGAATTGACCCCGTTAGGATCATTGACCCGTCCGCTCAGTGTGATTGCCTGGTCAGGTTCAGGGACTGGAGGATAGTGGGTCACGTCCTGGAATGTTGGTCCGATATTTGGTTCTCTGGTGGAATTTTCTTTTCCGGGAGTTCCGTGTCTGATCGGTTGCTTCAGGATTACTGTCTTTGCCAAGCGATTATAATAAAGCTCAAAACGGAACTGAGGTGATCCTTTGAGCCATTTGGCTTTGAATGAAATTTGATAATCTGTTCCAGGCTTCACTGGTACTCTGGATCCATTACTTTTGAGATTGGATTCCAAGAGATTGTTCAGGTAATTCATTCTTGCACTGGCCACGATCTTTAGGGCGGGGGATTCTTCGGTATCGACTACTTCGGAAAGTTGGTGAGTCCCAATCCTCCGCCAGTACTCGGCATTTCCTGCATTAAAACTTCCGTTTTGCATTAGTTCACGATTCGTTCCTCCCGGATCCTCGATGACAGATACATCATCAATGAGAACCTCGCCCGCATCGAGGAGGCCAAGACGCAGTTCGTGGAAATTACCAATCGAAGGGGTATAAGTGGGCACTTCTGCTGTCATTGTATAGCTGTATTGGACCCATTCAGATTGGTCTGAGTTTGAACTGTCAGCCCACGCCTCTGGGACTGAGTTGTCAGCTTCCGGGTCACGTAGCTCTAAGCTTGATCCACCACCGTCAGCGTGTCTTGGCCAAGGCTTGCCGTCATAATATGTTACCTCGTCTACCGGATTTCCTTTCTGGTCCAGAAGAACGATCCGTTCTGAATTATTGGAGAGGTTCCCGGAAAAATTACCGATCGCGTTGGAGTTCGGGAATTTTGATTTGAGGGAATTCGCATCATTAGAGATTACCAGATAAGCATCGGGATCAATGGTGGTGTTCTGAGGGAAAGTGAAACTGATGGCCCTATTTAATTTCCACCCGGAAAGATTAACTTTCTTATCTGATTTATTGTATATTTCCACCCACTGTTCATCACTTTCGATGTAAGACCTGCCGGGGTCTCCATTGTCAGTGGCCCGGCGAGCATCGAACTTCAACCCCATGATGAAATCACTGCTTCCAATGCTTTTCTGGTGCAGTTCAACAGAGATTCGGTTCGTTCCAGTTAATAAAAGATCATTAGGTTCGAAAGAGATGTTCCTGAAAGTGGCCTCGACGCCGCTAGTTGCCGGGGTATTCGGATCGATCGTTCCTGCCGGCAAGTTATATCTAGCGACCTCGGTTCCGTTCAGGTAAAAGACTGCACCGTCATCGATCATGTGTGTCAGGATCAGTTCGCGGATCGATTCCTTGTCCTGTGAGCTTATGTTGAACTGCGTTTCGAAGTAATGCGTGAAGAATCTCGGATTACTCTCTCTTGGATTTTTCATCCAAGTCCCTAAAGGAATTGGCAATTTGCCGGCATCGGTTTCAAATCCCAAGGGTCCCTGACCGGCGAGCCAATCGCCTGCAGGAATCTGCGCCGTCTTTGCCCAATCCCCTCCCTGATCCTTTCCCGTTTCGTTGTATAGCCAGACAGAATTAAAATCAAACAAGCTAATCGTTTCCAGGATCGGGGGAGTTCCCGGTGAAGAGTATTGCGGGCGGTGATGATACATTATTTCATTAATCACAATGTCTTTGCTGAAGGATATCGCGTTTGATGAATGAGGAGTTATGTTGTCTGGACGATAAAAAGAATTATCGGATCTTTCGTTCAGTCTTGCCTGAGGCTCGTTCCTGATGATTACTGAATCGATGACGAAGTTTTCCGGTGAGTAGAGGAAAAGACGATCACCGTTTTGTGGATTGAGGCTGCTCTCAGATTTTTCAATGGTCAGGAAATTTCCTGCGGGAAGTGACTTTTCGGGGAGAATATATGCACGTTCCTCATTGCCATTTATTGAGGCTCTGAACTGATTGATTGAGACTGGATTTGAACCTGTGTTCTGGAGTTCGAATGACCAGTTATTGTCTGTATTTCCGGCAATTTCGCTGAGCCTGAGCGAAGGGCTTGCGGAAGGGTCGGGCAAGGTTTGGAGTAAATCGAGTTCAAGGCCCATGACCACATCACTGCTGCCAGAATTTGCTTGATGGACTTCCACCGAGATACGGTTCTTCCCTGATTTCAGTCCAGCCATTGGTATGCCTAAAGGCTCAGTTTTCTTGGCCTCTGAACCGGAAGAGGCAAGTGTTCCCGAGCTGACTTCACCTAACGGCATGTTATAGCGGTACACTTCGTTCCCGTTAAGATAAAAAATTGCTCCATCATCTATCAGGTAAGTTATTTGCAGTTCGTATGCATTGTTGAATTGTGCTTCACTCAGATCAAATTCAGTTTCGAAGTAATACGTGATGACGTAGGGCTTATTGAGTGCAGGTCTTATTAGCTCAGTGCCGAGGTCAACTTCAAGACGGTTCTCCTTAGCGTGCACTCCTGGACCGGACTTCCAGTCCTCTGTTACCGGGTGCTCTTCACTTGCCCACTCAGTTCCTAGATCCACTCCACTTTCATTGTAACGCCATTCATGATCGAAACTGAGTATGGGTACCTTAATGGTCGGGGGTGGTAAGTTACTGTCCTGAAAATTGATTTTTCCTGGCGTGCCTAATATTTGAGGGCTCGATGTCCAGTTCTGAGGAGGGGCACTTGCAGTCATTGGTAATGATTTTGAAAGAGTCGCTCCAGAACCGTCCGCACTGACAGGCCAAGGGTCCTTATCATTGTATGTTATTTCGTCCATTATGCGTTCATTGTTGTTTCGCAAACGAACCGTTTCTCCGGCATTATCTAATCGGCCTTGATAAGGACCGAGTACATTTCCCAGTCCCGAGGTTTCCTTGATTGTTTCCGGGTCAAGAGCGATGACCAAGAATGATCTACCTTCAATGATTGTGTTTTCAGGAAAAGAATAATCGATGCCGCCAGTCAATTTCCACCCGGTGAGGTCCACATTGACACTGTTCTGATTGTAAAGTTCGATAAATTCGAGGGCATGATTATTTCCTGCCGGATGATAATTGATTTCGTTAAATACAACGATTGAGTCGATCGCTTTTGATTCTATCGATGAGAGAATAATCAATGAGAAAATGGCAATTCCTAATGAGCGTAGTAGGGGTTGTTGCGTGGTTTTTTTTGGGTGCACGGTTTTGAGAGTGGATTGACTGTCTGTGGGGAGGTTGAGATTTTGTACTTAGGGCTGCCTAAAAGCAATGAATAACCATGTAAAAGGTTATCATTAGAAGAAAAAAAAGATCTGTTAAGACTTCTTATAAAAGGATGTCGCGAACGACCTTTCCATGCACATCAGTGAGGCGGAAGTCCCTTCCCTGATAACGATAGGTCAATTTTTCATGATCGAACCCAAGGCAATGCATTACGGTCGCATTGAGATCATGAATGTGTACTGGATCCTTAGTCACGTTATAACTGAAGTCGTCCGTTTCACCATAAACGATTCCAGGTTTTATACCGCCCCCCGCCATCCATTTAGTGAAGCAGCGGGGATGATGATCACGTCCGTAATTCTCTTTTGTTAATTTACCTTGGCAGTAAACGGTCCGACCAAATTCTCCGCCCCAGATGACCAAGGTATCATCGAGCATGCCCCGTTGCTTCAGGTCGCGGAGCAGCGCGGCGCTCGGTTGGTCAATGATGCCGCACTGCCTGCTTATGTCTTTTGGCAGGTTCCCGTGCTGGTCCCACTGCCGGATAAAGATTTGAGTGAACCTAACTCCTCTCTCTGCCAAGCGTCGAGCGAGAAGGCAATTTGCGGCGAAGGTTCCGGGCTTAGTGGCTTCCGGGCCATACATGTCGAGTACTGATTTTGGTTCACCGGATATATCAGTCAGTTCAGGTACTGAGCTTTGCATTCTATAGGCCATTTCATACTGCGCGATCCTTTCCCTTATTTGGGGATCGCCTACTGCCTCGTACCGTTCGTTATTGAGTTTTTCCAATTCGTTTAACATGCGGCGGCGCAACTTTGGGCTCACTCCCTTTGGATTGGAAAGATAGAGGACAGGATCCCCGCTAGATCTTAAAGAAACACCCTGATGGCGGGTGGACAGGAAACCTGCTCCCCATAATCTTTCATAAAGTGCCTGCCCTCCGAAGCCCCCATTCACTGTCGATTGAAGGACGACAAAGGCAGGGAGGTTCTGGTTTTCATTGCCTAATCCATACGACACCCATGCCCCTGCGCTCGGGCGTCCCGGTAACTGACTCCCTGTCTGAATGTAGGTGATCGCGGGGTCGTGATTAATGGCTTCAGTGTTCACGGCCTTCAGTACCGCAATATCATCAACCATTCCGGCAGTGTGAGGCAGGAGTTCACTGACCCAGGTTCCGGCCTTTCCATGTTGATTGAATTTGAATTTTGAGGGAGCGATCGGAAAACGTTTTTGACCGGAAGTCATTGTCGTGATGCGTTGCCCGTTCCGTACAGAGTCTGGGAGTTCCTTGTCAAACCATTCTCCCAGACCGGGCTTATAATCCCACATGTCTAGTTGGGACGGTGCTCCGGACATGAAAAGGTAGATGACTCTTTTTGCCTTGGGGGCAATGTGAGAGAGTTGATCGATTGGATTATTTGAGGTTGCCCCGAACAGGTTCGGATTCATTAATGACCCAAGAGCCGCGGTGCCGATTCCCGCTGAGGATTTTCCGAAGAAATGTCGTCTCGTTTCGATGAGTTCTGATTCGCGGATAGGATTCATTTTTAGCCTTTGGTAACAATTTCGCTCAGGTTCAGTATCAAGTGTGTGATCATTGTCCAGGAAGCAAGTTCAGTGGCATTGAGTGATTTATCTAGGCCTGATTCTCCTGTGGACAGAATTTCAGTGACGGTGTCATTATTATTAGAGAAATCCTTCAGATGTTCATTATAGAGATTAAGGATGGAACTTTTTTCTGATTCACTTGGGAACCTCCCGAGGGCCGTACGATAAATAAATAGGATACGTTCCTCGGCCCCTTTTCCTCCTTCCTTCATGACTCTTTCTCCGAACCTCCGCGCTGCTTCGAAGAACTGCACATCGTTCATCAGTACGAGTGCCTGCAGTGGGGTGTTAGTTCTTTCTCTGCGGACCGTACAAGTTTCCCTATTCGGAGCATCAAAGATTGCCATGGATGGCGGATGAGAGGTTCTTTTCCAGAAAGTATACATGCTTCTCCTGTAAAGGGATTCCCCCTTGTCCTGCTTGAAAACGGACGTGTTACTTCCTCCAAAACCCACAGGCTTCCACAGGCCAGCTGGTTGGTATGGTTTGACGCTCCTTCCTCCGATTTTATTTCCTAGGAGGCCGCTCATTGCCAATGCCTGATCTCTAATGGATTCCGCATCGAGGCGGAACCTGGGGCCACGAGCTAGTATTCTATTCTCTGGATCTTTCTTAAATTTGTCTGGGTCTGCTTTTGATGATTGTCTGTAAGTAGATGACATAAGGATCAGCTTGATTAGACGTTTTACATCCCATCCCGATTCCATGAAATCAACGGCCATCCAGTCCAGAAGTTCCGGGTGAGAGGGCTGTTCTCCCTGAACACCAAAGTCCTCGGAAGTTTTAACTAAACCTGTACCGAAGATTTGCTGCCAGAACCGGTTCACTGTGACTCTTGAGGTCAGCGGTTGTTCTGGTGAGACTAGCCATTTAGCCAGACCAAGACGGTTAGAGGGAGCATCTTTATTAGGAGGAGCGATCCATTCTGGAATATTTGGGCTGACCTTTTCCCGTTGCTGCGTGTATTCGCCTCGCTCAAGTATATAAGCTTGTCGCGGTTCTTTTCGATCTTCCATGATGAGGGTGGATGGAATTACTTTTTCGATAGCAGTTAACCTGTTTTTGGCCTCTGACTCTCTTCTTAGAGTTGGTTCAAAACTTGCCTTTGTTTCCGGATTCACTTTGAGGAAGTAATGAGTCATGAGCCGGTTCTTTTGTTCTTCGGTCCTCTGATCTGATTTTACTTTGAGTGCTTCCTGAATTTCCTTCGGCAGTGAGGATGAGTGACCCTTTAGCTGGTATTGTTCCCAGAGCGAAAAGGAAGCCAGCTGTTTATCTGAAAGTTTTCTTGTGACTATACCTGACTTGTCCCAGTACACGGTTCCTCCGAACTGAGTAAATGCCCAGCCATCAACTTTTGAGCCAGGGCTGAGTCCAACCGTTTTGGCGGGAACTTCGAGTCTGACCCATTTTCCTTTCTCTGGAAGTTCACCCATAGGGAAATTTGTGTGATCGGTTTTACCTTCAATGCTATAGCCTTTGTTGGCGCCCCAAAATGCACGATGATTCCAGTCATTGGTTCTAAATTGTAGTTGGATAGTTTCTGGAGGATTCTTCGAGTCTAGGTAAACGTGTGCGAATAGAACATCCCCTTCGGCTATGATTAAAGGAGGATTAGCTCCTTCAAAAAAGTGCTGGCTTAACCCGGTTGCTGTCCTCGTGGTTGAGGTTTCTCCGCTAAGGACCGGATGCCCTTCAGATTTTTTCACAAATTTCCATGACTTGTCTCCTTCATTACCGAGAGCCTTGGCCTTTGCAGGTATTGAATCCTCTATCCAGACCAGCTCCGAACTTGAGTCGAGGACCTTGAGTTCTTTGCCTGCATGAGGGTCCTGATATTTTATGCTCTTTGTGATTTCCGGGATCTGTTTTTGTGCGGCAGTAATTTTGTCCTTTAGAAAATTCATTTCTGCTCTTTGAACTTTTGTTGGAGCCTTCATTGATGGGGGAGGAAGTAATTTATTTCCATCCATGGCCTTTTCAGTCAGGCTGTAGAAGTAGGAGAAAAGCTGGTAGAATTCCTTCTGAGAGAGGGGATCGAACTTGTGATCATGACAGTTTGCGCACCCTGCCGTGAGGCCTAACCAGACAGTCGAAGTTGTTTCGACCCGTTCGACTGCGTATCTTACATAATATTCCGCGTCGATAGATCCTCCCTCGCCAGTAGTTACGTTGCAGCGGTTAAACCCGGTTGCTACTTTTTGCTCTATGCTTGGCT
>Ga0114993_10000198_pt1 | contig 68318 bp, 45 predicted proteins | sample ArcticOcean_MG_C_FD_87042 | JGI IMG/M metagenome (GOLD analysis project Ga0114993, IMG submission 87042) | Marine microbial communities from western Arctic Ocean - ArcticOcean_MG_CB2_150 | ecosystem: Environmental > Aquatic > Marine > Oceanic | place: Arctic Ocean: Canada Basin | collected... | reverse complement strand
GCTTGTAAGATACAAGGGCCGGCTGTGCCGGACGCCGATTGGTCAACGATTTTCCATGTTAATTGTGGTCGGCAAATTTTCGCCGGGTGCCCCTCGGCGCCTCGTCCGCCAGTGTGAACGGAGTGATTGACGTTCAGTTGTGGCCGAAATTGTGAGGCGCTGCCACTTACAGCCCGCCTGCCTCAGCGAGTCGTTTGGCCATCGAAAATCAATTGCTCCGTTGGCACTGGTAGGCAAGCTACCAGTGGCACGCGACGCTATGCCAATTCCGCAATCGGCTTCCGTTGTTCGATGAGGTATTGCGGGCGGCCGTTGTGGTCGTCGATCGTGGTGTGTTCCAGGTCGATGCCCAGGTTGCGGTAGATGGTGGCGAACACTTCCTGCATGTGGACCGGGCGGCTGTCGGCCTCTTCGCCGAGACGGTTGGTCGAACCGATGACCTGACCGGTTTTCATTCCGCCGCCGGCCACCAGCGCCGAATGGACGCGCGACCAATGATCGCGGCCGGCACGGGCGTTGATTTTCGGCGTGCGACCGAACTCACCCCACACCACAACCGTCACATCTTTCTCCATACCACGGTCGTGTAGTTCTTGCACCAATGCGGCAATCCCCTGATCGAGCAGCGGCAGCACCTTGCGGGCATTGCCGAAGTTGTTGCCGTGCCAATCGAAATGGGCAAAGCTGCAAGTCACACAACGGGCACCCGCTTCAACCGCACGCCGGGCTTGCAGGAACCGCGACATGACAGCCTGATACCCTTTGTCCAACGAGTAGCCCAGAACCGTCGGATTGTCGGTTCCGTACAGGGCGCGAACCTTCGGGTCTTCCCGTTCGAGATCGAGGGCTTCCACCAGTTTCGGCGACGTTAATACACCCAACGCCTGCTCGGTGAAACCGTCGTACAGGCCGCGACTCAACTGCGCATCGGTACGTCGGCGGAAGCGATCCAAACCAGAGAGCAAATCGGCCCGGTCGTTCAAGCGACTTGGTGAGACGCCGTTGAGCGTCATGTTTTCAATGGCTTTGCCATCGGGGCGGAATGGCGAATGGGCCGTTCCCAAATAGCCGGGGCCTTTAATGTTCCACGGGTCGTGGGCCATCTTGAACGACAGATCGATGTAAGGCGGCACCGAGGGATCGACCGGCCCAAACAGTTTCGACAGCGACGACCCCATGGCGGGCCAACCACCCTGCGGTTGCGAACCGCGAAAGTGGCGTCCCGTGCAACACTCGAACGCATCGTGCCGACCTTCGGCGCCGACCAACGAGCGAACGATCGCAAACTTGTCCATCATGGCGGCCACGCGCGGCATCATCTCGCTGATTTGGATACCGGGCACATTCGTGTCGATGGGATCGAACTCGCCGCGAATTTCCGCCGGCGCATCGGGTTTCAGATCGAACATATCCTGATGCGGCGGTCCGCCGGCCAGGAAGATCATGATCACCGCTTTGTGCGACGACGACGATCCGCTCTGCTGTTGCGCTGCGAGAACTTGCGGCAGCGACAATCCACCCAACGCCAAACCGCCAAGCTGCAGGAAAGAACGTCGCGGCACGCGATCGCACATTCGCAGGGATCGACCCGAAATCGTCAGCATCTTGTCACACCTTTGTGAAAGGGCGATTGCAGCGGGAAGTCTGGACTCAACTCACAATTGCTTATGTTAAACGAATCGGCAGTATAACCGAAACGGCAACACTGAAAAACCAAGGACTTTCATGCTCTGGGAAGTCGATGACCGAATTGCTCGGGCAGTCGCCCGATTGAATGGATTTAAGGACGCCGATTGCTAACCGCCACTTCCCGATCCGAACATCGTTTTACATCGGATCACTTCGCGAATAAGTGACCTCAGTTTGTAATCGTCCTCTTCCGTCTTCGCGACAATGTCGTCCACGACAATCGAGTCGGCAGCGGTGAGTTCTCTCGATAATGCAAACCGAAGTAAATGCCCGGTAAAGGCTTTTGCGAAACGCGTCTTTTCTGTTGTCAATGCTGTCTTGAACTCGACGACGTTCTTGAATTTGTGTTTCTTCAGCAGTGTTCCGCTTGAATCGACGTCTCTGCCGTTGTCATATTTGTCTCGCCATCGGCCGGTGATATCGAAGTTTTCCAGAGAAAAACCGAGGGGGTCGAGCCGTGAGTGACACGCGGCACATGTGGGGTTCTCGCGGTGAATGGCAAACTTCTCTCGTATCGTTAAGTTGTTGGGGCCCGCTTCTTCGTTCAATGGAGGAATATCGTTAGGCGGCGGTGGTGGCGGGTCGTTAAGAATCACTTCGATGATCCAGGCACCGCGGGCGATCGGATGCGTTCGCTTCGGGCCGGAGGTCATGCTTAGCACGGCGGCATTCGTGATCACACCGCCATACCGCGCATCCGCCGCAGCCACACGCTCAAAAGTCCGCGAACGCATTTTGTTGCGCATCTGGTCGTCGAATCTGCGTTGGGCGTTCTGCACCAACTTCTTCGGATCCACAGGTGCAGGGATTTTTTTCAGGGCAGCTGTTGATTCCTCAAGCGTACTGATCAAAGCTTTCCGCTTCACTTTCTGTTGGGGCGTCAATGCCTGCAGCAATTCCTTTTCCGATACAAACAGATTGTTGCCGCCATTTGACGCGGCGACTTCCTCAGCTGTCAGAGCACGATTGTATAAGCGGGCTTTGTCGATCCTCACGTTCAGGAATTTGTTGCCTCCGGCCGGCAGATGTCGCAAACCGAAAAGAACCGACGTGCGATTTTTGGGAAACGTGGCTGGGCCTTTGCGAAACGGCTTGCCGTAAGGTTTTCCGTCACGGTAAAGCGTCGTTGTTCCATCCGGCTGATAGACCATCGCCAGATGCAACATCTGATTGGTCTTCGTCTCCGGCGTGGAGCCGGGAAAGTCATCTGTGCGGGCGAATCCGTTGCTTCCCGAAATCCAATGCTGCGGCTTTCTTTCCCCGATAACGATCGTGTCGAAGAAGTCGCCCGGCCCCTGAATGCCCATCAGACCACCGCCGCGCTGATTCAGATTGGACATCTTGCACCAGACTTCCAGCGTCTTGGCTTTCAGGTCGATGGGGACACTTTTGCTTCGCAGGTACGCTCGATTGAGGACGACCATGCCGTCCTGAAACTGGATCTTCCCGTGAGCTTCCAATTCGAGAGAATTGACGGAATCCTTCAGGTTGTCGTCGAAATCCCAGGCGGCGTAGGGTTTCAGGTCCACCGCCTTGGTTACGCCGCCTTCTTTCTTACGTGCGGCCAATAGCCTGGCTTTCACGGGTTGAATCAGCCGATCCAGTTCAGCCTGTGCCATCTTAATCTTCGCTTGCTGACGTTGGCGTCGTTCATCGTTAAGCCGGTTTTGTTGAACGACTTTGCCCGTATCAACTATTGGCGGCTTCAAATCGGAGGTGTACCACGTCTTCAAAAACTCGCTTCGATAGCTGAACTTCGGCGAAATGAGTTCAACAATCGGCCGATCTTCGATAAACACGGCATCGAACAGCAACAAGGGTTCGAGCAGCATTTGCAAACTGGCCGGGTTGCCTTTGTCCAAACTGAAGAACCTGTGTTTCTGCGGGTCCGGAGTTGCGGCCAACACGTTTTCGAGTTGCATCCACTGAGCGGGAAAGGAGTCCAAAAACCGTTCGATCTTCGGGTCGGCCAACATCCGCTCGATCGTCTTGTTTAAATTCTCAGACTTGGCGAGTTCGCCGCTTTCGGCCAACCGCAGTAGTTCCAGGTCCGGGCAACTACCCCAGAGAAAATAGGACAGGTTGGAAGCCAGTTCAAACGGCCCCTGTTTGCCGTCGGCAGAACCCGGTCGATAGAGGAACATGGGGGACGAGAGAGCCGCCGAGGCAACTTTCTTCATGCTGTCGGTAAACGACGATCCGTGGTTTATTTTCGACATGACGTAGGCGGTGTATCGGCCTAGCGTTTCTTGATCGACACGACCTCGAAAGGCCATCTTGAGAAAGCGTTCCAGCCTGCGATTAACTTCCGCTTGCTTGTCGGTGCCGTCGGCCGGTTCCTCAAAAAAGTCATTCCAAATACCAACGTTCTCTGCGTTGAAGTCGGGGCTTTCCAGGATGGAAACACTCAGTCTCAAATAGGCATCCAGAAGTAGCGGAGAAAGCGTGAGCTGATTTGCCTGGTTATCGAAGCCGTGTGCCGCCCGCAGGTCTTTGGGAAAGGCCCTCACCTCGCGCAAGCCAGCTGTTGGATTCAAAGAATGCGATGCCACATCGACCTTGCCCGGCATCTTATTGGCGCCGGCGTCCAGGTAATTCCCATGCCGGGTCATCAACTTTTCCGGCAACTTGTACACATCCAGTTTCAACTGGAAGAGATCTTTGACCGAGTTGTTGTACTGAAACCGATTCAAACGTCGAATCTGGATCGGCTTCTGCGTTTGGCCGGCGACCGCCTCGCGCAACATCGACTTCAACGTGGCAAGCAGCCTCGCGCGAGATTTCTCGTCCAGTTGCGGTGCGTCTTCAGGCGGCATGTCGTTGGCATCGATAGCCTCGATCATGTCCTTGATGAGTTCCGGTTTTCCAAGCAGCTGTTTCGCGGTCGAAATCTCTGCGAAATTGATCTCTCCACTCGGTTCCATTCCGCCGTGGCACTTCGCGCATTTCTGGATGAGAAGCGGTTTCAGGAATTGGTCAAAGTCAGCGGCCCGACCGTCCAATGCAACGCCATGCGTCACAATGCCCGAAATTGAGAGCAGTAGAACAACCCGGAGGATGACCTGTCGTGTCAGCATGAAAAGTCGCCTCAACTCGAACGCAAAAAGAAAACTGCCTCGACATTCCTGGAAATCAGGTCCACAAATCAGAAACGACGCCCGTGCTGTCTGCGTAGGCATCGATGTCCAGGCCCATCAGTTGGGCAACGGTCAGCCACATGTTGGAGTTCAGCGTACCGCTCTGGGAACGGATGAAGCGGCCCTGCTTTATCTGTCCCTGGGCCTTACCGGCAACAATCAACGGCAAGTCGTAATACTGATGCGTGGCCCCGTCTCCCAAGCCCGCCCCGTAAGTGACGAGCGAGTTATCCAGCAGCGAACTGCCATCGGATTCCTTAATTGTTTTCATGCGAGACAGGACGTAGGAGAGTTGCTCCATGTGAAAGATGTCGATTTTCTGGAGCGATTTGTAACCCTCGCCCTTCTGATTGTGGGTCATGTTGTGGTGCTGAACGGGCTTGTCGAAGACGCCCTCATAACGCAAGGTGGCATCCCACCGTTCGGGACCAATCATGAATGTGGACACATTCGTGATCCCCATCTGCAAAGCCAGCAGCATCATGTCGGCCTGCAGCTTGATGTATTCACCGCGCGGCAGGATCTCGTTCTTCGGTACTGTGACGTCGGCGTCGGCAACCATCTTGCGCTGCTTCGCAATTCGAATCTCAACGTTGCGAATCATCTCCATGAATTCGCCAAGTGTTTCCCGATCATCGCGTCCCAGTTTCTTCGAAAGGGTTCTGGCATCGGCGAGAACCAGGTCCGTCACATCTTTGAGATGCGCCTGATAACTGTCGGCCATGAAAAGTCGGTCGTAGAGCTTCTTGGGGTCTTTAATCGACGGTGCGATTTTGTCCGGGCCATACCAGGAGATGTTATTAAAATAGATCGATTCCTTGGGGGCGGTGAAACCGTTGCAACTGATCTCCAGAGTACGAAAGACGGTTGATCCGCCAACCTTGTCACCAATCACTTGATCCAGACTTCGCCCGTTGGGATGTCGGATGCCTGCTGTTTGGGCCTGCTCCGGCGAGAGGCTCGTCAGATAACACGATGCGCCCTGAGCATGCACGTCCTGACCATTCTTGAAGGTACGATCGAGTCCGGTGACCAGGGTGATATCCTTGGTGTGATCGGACAAGGGCTGCATGGTCGAGGTCAGTTCCAAGGGGTAGATGCCTGGCTTATTCTGGACTCGCTTTTCCTGCTTGGTCTTGTCGGCGTTAAAGCCGCCGACAAAGCCGGGCAGTTCACCCTCTTCCTCGCCGGGGAAGAAACAACGGCGAACCAGTCCGTTGGGGACGTACATTATCACCAGCTTCTTGCTGGGCTTCTTCGTCTTGTTTTTGGTGTCGGCGGCAAGCGACGGCAGAGTCGGCAGCGCCAACGCTGCACCATTCGCGATAAGAAACTGCCTTCTCGATAGATTCATTGCACGCTGTCCTAGTAGATGATCTGACTCAGGCGGGACTCAACGAATGACTCAAGGGCGGGACACAATTGCAGGAACGAATTGTAGCACAATTCCGCCGCGCGGCACAAATCGAAGGCGCAACGCAAGTTGGCGACAGCGCAGTGGTTCTGTCGTGCGATTCGACCGTGCTGATCCACCTCAGTCGGGGGGCTGAATGACAGTATTGCGGAATTCGATCGGGCCGCCGTGTTCTAATTCGACGTCCGAGATTCCAATTCGGCGATCGCCTTTTCAAACAGATCGACGACCTGCAATCGATGTTCGGCCTGCGTGTAGACGCCCTTTGTTCGATAATACTCTCGCTGCGTTCTCAGGAGGGATGTCAGATGCGCACTGTCTTGAGCCGCGCGGATCGGACGCTTACCGACGATCACCCGGATTGCACCGGTGTGGGCGATCGCGTCGGAGTTGATCCATGATGCCTTGCCCTGAATCGACGCCTTCATTGTCTTGATAGTTACTCCCTTACCACGGACGGCCAGCCAGCAACTCCGGCGAATGTTCAAGGTTTTCCGAATCCGCAATCGAGACACGCCATCGGTGTTGGATTTCACAACATCAACGGGGACCGGCCGGCCCATGTGAATCAGTTCGAAGGCATCGAGGCCAACGGGTGAAGCAAGTTCCGCTTCAATCGTCACGTTGCCACCGAGGGCGGGTATATGGACGACGCTTCCCGGCCCCCTGTCGTTCACAGCAAACGATACAATCGGTCCGCTGGTGACGAACACCTTTCCCGCGAGGACCGCCTGTTTCCAGGAATCGAAGTCCCGTTTGCCGGCCGTGTTCACATACATTCTCATGCTGCCGAGAAACGGCTGCCAGTCATCACGGAACGGGAAATTTGGCAGATCCGTTCCGGCGGCGGGCGGCAACACGTAGCCGCAGTTCATCAAGCGGTACCACAGGTCAGTCGCGTAAAGATGGGCATTCCCGATTTCAAAAAAGTCTACGCCGCCGGATACCGTATCGACAATCGCCGTCGGATGACGGCCAAGCGATGCACCGTGCGCCACGCCGACTAATCCGCCCAACTGGCGGGCTTGCTGAAAAACGTCGAGCAGGGGTGGATAGTTGACACGAACGGGCGGGTTACCAAGTCCGCCGGTCGAAATCGGCTGAATGATCTTTTTCAAACCCAACAGATTGATGTGCCCCTGGGCCGAATCGCGATACTCTTCGCCGGAACGAATCAATCGTTCGCCGTCAAACGCTTCGCCCTCTTTCCCATAGGCATACTGCGTCGCCCAGATCCCGGGAACTTTGCCTCCTTTGAGTACCATAAAATGGGCGGCCGCAAGGTCATCGCCCGCGAGCATGTCCAGCCAGTCTTTATCACCTGCGCGATCAAGCCGGTCGTAATGCACGTGTTCGTCGGCGGCAACCCAGCCGGTCTTCGGTAGATTGGTCCAACGGCGCAGCGCGACTTTCACTTTGACTTGATTGCCAACGATCTTTCGCGTGGCCGTTTCCGCCAGATATTCAAAGCCCTTCGCAACCGCCACGCGAATCGTTTGTGACTTGGGCGGCAGCTTGACTTCAACCACACCGGTTCCGCGCGCATATGTGACGACGTACTTCTGTTTCTTGGACTCGTGAATGGAAACGAAGCGCAAGCCGTGGGGGCTCAGTGTTTCAGGAAAGTAGGCCGCGCCATCCACAATCAGGCTGAATCGAGCGGAGATTGGCTTGCCGGTTACTGCATCGACAACTTCCAGCTTCAACGTCGCGCCGGCCGAGCGATCTTCGCTTACCGAGGCAGAAGCGGCGGATTCGCTTGGATTTTCTGGTCGCGTCGAAGCAATCGCCAGAGTCGCGACAACGGCTACGGCCAGCGTACCGCTCAATGCACGAAAGCGTGAGGACATCTCGCCGGCTCCGTTGATTCGCCATGTTTGCGCGGGACGGCTTATGCCTGCAGCAACTCGCCCAGCGATCCTGTGCTGTCGGCAAAGGACTCCGTCTTGGCGCCGATGCAATTCAGCATTGTGACGAACAGATTCGACATGGGAACTTCGTCACCGAATTTCAGAAATCGGCCATGCTCTAGTCCGAGCTGTTTGCCGCCCGCCAACACCAACGGGTAATTGTTGTTGTTGTGCGTGTTGCTGTTGCTGCTGCCGTACAGCACAACCGAATTGTCGAGCAGCGAACCATCGCCTTCTTTGGCCGACGCCAGCCGGTCGAGGAAGTGGGAAAGCTGCTCGGCCATGAAACGATCCCAGCGGCCCAGTTTTTCGGCCCCCTCCGGCTTATTCCAACCGTGGGCCAAATTGTGCAGCGAGCCTTTGAATCCTTCAAGCTGCGGAAACTTGGCTGCCTTCGATGACGCGTCGGCCATGTTGGTGACCTGATAGGTTGCGACACGCGTCGAATCGGTGCGGAACGCAAGGTAGATCAGGTCGTACATCGTGCGAATAAAGTTCAACGGCGCTTCGTCGTCCGAGTCGAGATGCAGCATGTCGCGTTCTTCGTCGCGCAATTCAGGCCGCGGGATCTCCAACCAGCGCTGCGATTGTTGTACGCGTTCTTCGATTTGCCGCACCGAGGCCAGATACTCGTCGAACTTCTCACGATCTTGAGTCCCCAGCCGTCGTCTGAGCGATCGCGAATCTTCCAGCACGCGATCCAGCATGCCCGATGCACTTTTGAGCCGTCGCCGCTGGGCAATCGAATCGGCATCGCCCGCGCCAAAGAAACGATCAAAAATCTGTTGCGGCTGATTGAGAGCTGGAATCGGACGGCCCTTGTCGTTGTACGAAAGGGTACTCGAACGCGTCGGCTCGCCCACGCCGCCATCGGTCGACATCACGAGCGACGAAAACCGGGTCTTGTCGGCACACGCCGCCGCCGCAACCTGATCAACCGAAACCGTGTTTCGCAGAAACTTGCTCGTCAGCAACGAACCGGTCAGAAATGTGTCGCCAGTATCGTGGGCGCCCATTCGACGACCGTGCGGATGCGACAGTCCGCCGAGAATCGTCAGGTTCTCGCGATGCGACTCCAACGGCTTCAGGCTTTCGTTGAATTGATAATCGCGGCCTTCACCATTCGGAAACCACCGCCACTTGGCTTGCTCGCTGTCTTCTTTCGGCAGACTCACGCCGAAACCGAAATACATCGCACACAGTCGTTGCGGCTTGCTGACCGACTTGGCTTGTTTGCTGCCGGCCATGCATTCCAACCAGGGCAAACCAAGCGAAACGCCGGTACCCAGCAAGAATGCGCGTCGATCAAGATGCCACGATTTCCCGGCCATGTACTGCTTTCTCGGTCAAAGTCTGCGATGTAATGAAGACGCCGAAACCTCGTCCTTTGATGAACCGGCGAACCGCGCTGCTGCATTATCTATGGTCAACGCTCATTTTCAAAGCCCGATCACCCAAATTGCCATTGAACCATCCGTCCTCATTTCGTCCGAAACGGATCGCTGCCGACAATCGTGTGGATCAAATTGCGCATTCGGTAGCCATCGGCAGCAAACTTACCTGTTAGATCGTCAATTGCCGGCTGATCACTTAACTCGAGACGCCGTCCGACAGCATAAGTTAATAGCCGCGCGACCAGCGATCTCGCAAAATCGTCCTTCCGTTCTTTGACAAGATAAGCTCTCAAATTGTCCACACCGTCGAGTTTGTGACCGTTCGGCAGGACGTCCGCAGCGATCACCGGTAACGTCTCCATCTTCTTGCCCACCTTGCGGCGGATTTCGTCCCGCCACAGGCCGACGGCATCGAAGTTCTCCAGCGCAATACCCCACGGATCGATTCCACGATGACAACTCGCGCAGGCCTCGGTGCCGCGATGAATCTTCAACTGCTCGCGAATCGAAAGTTTGAGAAACTTGGGGTCGGCTTCATCCAGCGGCGGAACGTCCGGCGGCGGTGGTGCGGGAGGATCGTTCAACAATCGATCGCGAATCCAAACGGCCCTGCGGACCGCGTGGGAGTCGGATCCAGTGGAATTGCTCAACAACACGCTGGCGTGTCCCAACACCCCGCCGCGATGTTGTTCCGGCTTCAAGCCGACGCGACGGAACGAGCGGCCAAACACGCCCTCGACCCCATAGTGCTTGGCCAGCGGCTCATTCAGCATTGTGAAATCGGACGACAGCAAATTCAGTCCGCTCAAATTGTGACGCAGCAACTCACCAAAGTACGCCTGCGTTTCCCCGCGCATTTCTGCCTTCAACTTGTCATCGAACTTCGGGTAGTATTCCCGGCTAACCGCCACCGCATCGACGACGTTCAATCGCAGCCATTGCTCGGTGAACTGATCGACAAACCGCGACGACCGTGCATCGGCAATCATCCGATCCACTTCTGCCGACAGTACCTTCGGCTCATGCAACTTCCCCGAAGCGGCCAACTCCATCAGTCGCTCGTCGGGCATCGTACTCCATAAGAAGTACGATAATCGCGACGCCAACTCCCAGTCGCCAATTTTGCGTTTTTTGCCACCCGCAGGTTCGACCAGATACAGGAAGTCCGGCTGTATCAGCACCATCGCCAGCGTTTCCCGAATCGTCTCCTCGAACGTTGGAAACTCCGGCCGGATCGATTTGTAGAAATCGACCATGCGTGCGACTTCTGACTTCTCCACCGGCCGTCGAAAAGCACGACGCATGAATCGCTGCAGAACCTCTCCCACATAGGCCGCCTCGTCCTTCTCGCGCAAAGGCGACTCAAACAGAATTCGCCGATGCAATTCCGGCGGCCATTGATCGAACACCGGGCCATGAAATTCGACCGACTGAACCATTAACGTGGGCAAAGCCGGTTCGTCGGGAAAGACCATCCCCTTCTTCTTTTCCTTCTTGCCTTTGGGAAGTGGTGAACCGTCGTCGTAGACGTTACGAACGCGGACAACCAACCCCGGAAATTTCCCCTGCCCTCGCACTGGCAGCGGATAGTTTTCCAGCCGATCGCGAAACTCAAATGTTTGCTCGTCCGCCGACGTGATTTCCACCAGCTTGAATTCGCGAAGCAGAATCTTCGTGTCCGGGCGATAGCCAACCGACACTTCCAGCAGAGGGTGTCCGATGTTCTCTTTCAGTTCGGCAGTCAGCTTCACTCGAACCAGAAATTCGCCATCCTCGGGATAGTCTTTGACCATCTTCGCCAGGAATTGCTGTTGCCGTCCCAACCGGTTCGCCCGCTGCGGGTTGCCCAGCCAGCCGTCAACGTTACTCTCGGAGAATTCGTAGTCGTACACCTTTGGGGCCGGCCCAACAACAATCACACGGTCCAATGCCCGTCGAGCCGTTTGCAAATAGTATTCCAACTGCAACGCCGACATTCGCAGCGAACGCCCGTTGTTATTAAAGCCATCGGCCGAAACCGCATCGGGCGGCAGGTCGCGGTCATAATCCATCTTCAAACCCAACAGGTCGAACATCGTGTTCTGATACTCAACCCGATTCAACCGCCGCAGAACAACTCGTCCATCCGTATTTCGCCCCGCCGCGACCGCAGTTTTGATAGCTGCTGACACCCATCGTGTGAGGATTTCTCGCTCCTCGGCCGAAAGTGGTTTCTCATCTTTGGGCGGCATTTCGCCGGCGTTGAGAACGTTGAGCACCTCGTGCCAGTTTTCCGCAGCGGCACGATTGTTCAATAGGTCGGTTGAGAGGTTGTCGAGCCGAATCCGAGATTCCTGTTTCTTTGGGCCATGACATCGCACACAATGTGATTGCAGGATCGGTAGCACATCGCGTTTAAAATCCGGCGCGTCAGACGGTTCTGCAGATACGCAGACCGTCGAAATGGCAGACGCCGCAGCGAACGCAATTGCGATAACACGAACTCTTGCAATCATCGTCTGGAACCAGTCGAGGAGGGAATCGAAGGGGCGGGACACGTCTGTCGCTGCCAATGCAGGCCGATCCGCTATTCTATCATGGATCGGCCATCACAGGTCAAGGACGACAACGACCGAACCACGGCGGCCCGAAAAGCTGGATCGAAATCACAGTCGTGGCTACAATGCGATATCTGAATTCATCACAGGTGAATCAAAGACAATTCCTCGGAGAATCCCATGCTGAGTCGGTACCACACGCTGGTTCTTGTCGCCACAATTTGCATCGCCAGTTTTGCAGGCTCGACGCAAATGTCGGCGGCGGCCGAACAAGAACGAGTTGACCTCGGCCACGTCAAACCATTCACGTTGAAAGACTTTCGCGGAAAGTCGCACTCGCTCGCTGAATTCAAGCGGAAGAAATTGGTCGTGTGTATCTTTCTCGGAACAGAATGTCCGCTGGCCAAACTCTACGGCCCTCGCCTGGCGAAGATGGCGAAAGACTACGAAGAACGCGGCGTTGCCTTTGTTGGCGTGAATTCCAATCGGCAGGATTCGATAACAGAAATCGGCGGTCATGCCAATCGTCACGGAATCACATTCCCGATCCTCAAGGACCTGAGCAATCATCTCGCCGACGAATTGAAGGCCACCCGAACTCCCGAGGTCGTCATTTGGGATCAATCGCAGACGATTCGTTATCGCGGCCGCATCGATGACCAATTCGGCGTCGGATACATCCGCAACGAGCCGACTCGTTTCGATCTCAAGGTTGCCTTGGATGAATTGCTGGCGGGAAAACCGGTCACTCGGCCGACCACCAAACCGGTCGGGTGTCTCATCGGTCGTGTGCGGCAACCCGATCCCAAAAGTCCGGTGACGTATTCCAAACAAATCTCTCGAATCTTTCAGAAGCGATGTGTCGAGTGTCACCGCGCGGGAGAAATTGCGCCGTTCACTTTGACCAACTACGAGGATGTCGTCGGGTGGGCCGAAATGATTGCCGAGGTTATCGATGAGAATCGCATGCCGCCCTGGCACGCCGATCCCAAGCATGGCCAGTTCGCCAACGATCGCCGACTGACGGCGGCCGAGAAGTCGCAGATCCAGGAATGGGTTCGGCGAGGCGCTCCCGAGGGTAATCCCAGCGATTTGCCCAAGCCGCGGCAGTTCATTGTTGGCTCGCAACTCACGCAGCCGGCCGACATGGAACTGAAGATGCGGGACAAGCCGTTTGTCGTGAAAGCAGAGGGAACAATTGCCTACCAGAACTTCACGGTCGATCCCGGTTTCAAAGAAGACAAATGGATCACGATGGCCGAGGCGCTTCCCGGCAACCGTTCCGTTGTGCATCACATTGTGGTCTATGTGGTCCCCCCAAAAAGCAAGGACAAGAAGGCGTTTGGTGCGGGGGTTCAGTTTCTGACAACGTACGTTCCGGGATATCTGGCCCGACATTTGCCAGATGGAATGGCCAAATGGGTACCGGCCGGTAGTCAATTCATTTTTCAATTGCACTACACGCCGGTTGGCAGCGAACAGACCGACTTGAGCAAACTGAGACTTGTGTTTACCGATCGCAAGAACGTGAAACAACTCGTGCTTTCAACGTCCGTGCAAATTGCCCACAAGCAGCTCGTCATTCCCGCCAATGCCGAGAATCATCGGTCCGAGGCCATGAATAAACTGAATCTCAAGGACGCGCGACTGCTCTCGCTGTTTCCCCACATGCACCTGCGTGGGAAGTCGTTTCGTATCGATGCCAGGTACGCAGACGGAAAACGGGAAACACTGCTGAACGTTCCCAACTACGACTTCAACTGGCAGACGACGTATCGGCTCGTCGATCCCAAGCCGATCCCCAAAGGAACTCAGTTGATCGTTGTCGGACATCACGACAACTCAGAATTCAATCTGGCCAACCCCGACCCCAGTAAAGAAATCACATGGGGCGATCAAACCTGGAATGAAATGCTGATCGCAATTCTGGAATGGAGCATTCCCCTTCCGGAAAAGTTGAATGAGAAGCCAGTCGGCCAGTAAGGTCTTGGCCGCAAACGCTTTTTTGTCCCGGACGACCGCCGCGAAAGTCAGCATCGACGGACGGAGTGATCGTTGTCCCTCACGCCACTGCTTGTGACTGTCGTATGTCGATCGTTACGATGAACCGAAGTCAGTACTCACTCATTTTGCCCAGGGGATTCACATGCGTTTCTCGTTCGCCGTTATGATCTGTCTTTCTACGGCAACCGGTTTCGCCGCCGATAAGCCGAAGGCGTTGACGCCGACGCACGCCAATGTGTCGTACGGTCCGCATCGACTCAACACGATCGACTTCTGGCAAGCGGAAGGGGACGGACCGCGACCGCTGCTGGTTTACATTCACGGCGGCGGCTGGACCGGCGGCGACAAAAAGTCGAATCCCGCGACTGTCCAGTCCTACCTCAAACAGGGGATTTCCTACGCCGCCATCAACTATCGCCTCACCGGTGAAGTGCCGCTGCCGGCTCCGGTGCACGATGCGGCGCGGGCCATTCAATTCATCCGCTCGAAAGCCCCCAAATGGAACCTCAACAAGAACCGCATCGCGTTGACCGGCGGTAGTGCCGGCGCCTGCACGTCGATGTGGCTGCTGTTGCACGACGACCTCGCCGACCCGAAGTCAGACGATCCCGTCGCGCGTGAATCGACTCGCGTGACCGCTGCTGCCGTCGGCGGTGGGCAGGTCTCCATCGATCCCCCCGTCATCAAAGAGTGGCTCGGCCCCAACGTGCTGAAGCACCGCATGATCTGGATGGCCGTCGGCGCAAAGACGATGACCGAAGCAATGAAGAACTACGACAAGCACAAAGCCCTCTACGTCGAGTTCTCGCCCTACAACCATCTCGATAAAAACGATCCGCCACTGTTGATGACCTATGGCAACAACATGACGCTACCGTCGCAAAACGCCGGCCACGGCATCCATCACCCGGTTTACGGCGTCAAGCTGAAGGAAAAGGCCGACCGCTTGGGACATGAATGCCACCTGCTCATCAAGGGCGTGTCGAAGTCGAATGAATACACCAGCCCGCAAGATTTTCTGGTGAAGAAATTGCTGGCGCCGTAATTCGCCGTTTGCAATTGTCACGCTTCAAAACCCGCGGGCTGCGGCCCGCGGGATCGAGGACGCATCAAGCAAACACATCGTGCACCGATTTACCAAGGCCGTCTTTGGTGGCGAAAAACGGGCGTTTTTCGACTTCATAAGCGGTTTTTGGGCTGATGCCCATTGCGGTGTAGATGGTGGCATGCAGGTCTTCCACCGAGACCGGATTTTTTATCGCCAGCAGCGGGCGTTCGTCGGCAGTCTTGCCGTAAAGGAAACCTTTTTTCACACCGCCACCAAACATTGCCACGCTGGTGCCGCCGGTGAAGTGACGGTGCAGTCCGTAATGTTTGGGTTCTTCCAACGTCTTACTGCGAGCGCGGGATTGATCTTTGGCGTTGGAACCGGGAACGCCTTCGATCATCATGTCGCGACTGAATTCACTGGCGATCACAACCAGCGTGCGGTCGAGCAGTCCTTTGGATTCCAGGTCGAGAATCAATTGGCTAATCGGCCGGTCGATCTCGTTCTTTAGTCGAGCAACCGTCGAGTGGCCGTTCTCGTGTGTGTCCCAGTGAATGAATGGGATATATTCTGTGGTGACTTCGACAAAACGAGCCCCTTCTTCAACCAGTCGTCGCGCCAAGAGGCAACCGCGACCGAATCGACCCGTGTTGTAGCGGTCGTAGGACTCTTTCGATTCGCGGGTGAGATCGAAGGCGTGTTTTTCTTTCGACTGCAATAGCCGATGGGCCGCGTCCATCGAGCGGATCATCGATTCCTGCTGGAAGTCGCTCAATAACGCGCGATTGGGGCTCTGGTCGATGAGTTTTCGATAGTGTCGATAACGGTTGCTGAAACGTCCGGGTTTCATGCCTTTGGGCGGCTGGACCGAGCGGACCGCGTCTTTGGGGTAAGGCAGATTCATCGGCCCGAACTCCGAGCCGAAGAAACCGGCGGTGGTGAAGGCCTTGAGTTCTTCCTTTTCGCCGACGCCCTCAAGTCGCTGCCCGATGTTGATGAAAGGCGGCACGACCGGATTTTTCGGACCAAGCACCTTGGCCATCCAGGCACCAAGATGCGGTGCCGCCACGGTAATTGGCGGCACGTAGCCGGTGTGCCAATGATATTGGTGACGGGAGTGCAGAATGTGCCCAAGGTCCGGCTGAACTGCCGAGCGGATCAGCGTGCCGCGGTCCATAATCTTGGCAACGTTTTCCAGCCCCTGCGTGATCTTGATATCGTCAACGGCCGTATCGATTGCCGGGAAGGTGCTCAGAATCTTCTCGACATCCAACCCTTTTTCAAAAGGCAGATACCGTTTGGGGTCAAACGTGTCTGGCGCGGCCATGCCGCCAGCCAGCCAGATCAGAATGCAGGAGTCGGCTTTCGCCTTGGGTTGGATGACGGCGGTCTCGGCGTTGCCCCAGACGCGCGTTCCGCCACAGCCGAGAGCGGCAATGGAAGCTGCACTCAGTTGCTTGAGAAACTCTCGACGGGCCAATATCTCTTGAATAGTCATGCGGAACTCTTATCGAACAATTTGAAATTCGGGCAGCATAAAGATCGTCCACAACAGGTCTTCGACGGCGATGGGGTTGCGGCCGTCACCTGCAACTTCAGCCAGAACGGTTCGCTCACTTTCAGTCGGTTTACGCGACAACGCAAAGTCATACAGCCACTCGATCAACTCCTCGCTTGTTCTGCCCTGCCCCACCAGGCGTTTCGCTCCTCCGCTGAGGTAGCCGGCGAGAATTTCCCCGTTTGACAAATCAATCGCCTGCAGCATCGTCAACTCGCCCGGCCGCGAGGTGACGACTTGATCGCGATGCGGCCGCCCCAGGGATCGCATCAGGAAATCATTCTTCACCAGAGCCGCACGAACCGGAGGAGTGGGCAAACCTAGTTCCGACGGAACCGCTTTCGGATTCAGTAACGCCCCCCAGGGACCAGCACCATGCGGGTGAATTTCAGCAGCCGATTGCCACTTTCCTTTGGATTTTCGAGATTCCCAGGTCTTGTCGGTGGCAATAACCACTGGCTTGTTGCCGTCCATTATCGATAGCTGACAGATGAAGCCGGCAGCACCGCCAAACATTTCCGCGTCCACCTCAATGAGGTTTTCGCCCTTTAGCAGATACCGAGCAACATCGAGGTAGACCGGTTTGTTCCAGTCTTTAGACGATGCCACCTTGGTACCGTTGATCTTCATTATGAAGGCGTTGTCGCAGGTCGCCATCAGTCGGGCGACTTTGGGTTTCGCGGACAGCCGGAAGCGTTTGCGAAGCTCGATTTTTTTTAACACCGGGCCGGTATTCCAGATCCACTTTGCGATCACCGGAACCGATACGAGCGGTTTTATTGGGTGCGTCTTTTTCTCCAGCGCCGGATTCCGTTCCGCGCGATCGACCTTGGCTGTCGGTGCACCGGGATTTGTACCCGTGATTTGCCAAATGGAATCGAGCAACTGCTCGGCCGTCATGCGCTTGGCGATGGGACCGACGTAGATGTAGTCTTCGCCCGGTTCCGACTGCAAAATCACCGCGCGAGATTGATAGGCCTGCGAGGTCATGACGAAGCGAATGAACTTGCGCAGGTCGTAGTCGTCTGCAGCAAATCGCATGGCCAGATAATCCAGCAGGTCTTCGTTCCACGGTTGCGTGTGCATGGCATCGACGGGATGAACGATGCCACGGCCCATCAGTCGAGCCCAAATCCGATTGACCAGCGTCCGGGTAAATCGACCGTTATCGGGATGCGTCATCAGCCCGGCCAACTGCTTCAGTCGCTCGGCTTTCGGAGCTTTCGGATCGACGTCGCCTATTTCGGGAAAGATCCACTTGGGAGTCGCCATCTTGCCGGTTGGCTTGTCGCAGCGATTGAGTTCCAGCGGCTTGTCGGCGTAGATGGCAGCGAGGTTGTAAGCTTCTGACAACGTCCAGCGATCGATGAAGCTGTCGTGACAGCTGGCGCATTTCATGTTGATGCCCAAGAACACCTGCGAGACGTTTTGGGAAAATTGGATTTCACGGGTCTGGCTGGCATTCACTTCGCCGCGCCATTTGATGCCGTCAATGAATCCGGCCGATTCCGAAGTGGGCGCAATCAACTCGCGGACGAACTGATCGTAGGGCTTGTTGTCGCGCAGCGAGGCGTAAAGCCAAGTGGTTATCTGGGTGCGTCCTTTAGTAATGAATCCCGTGCCGGTGTAATCGTTGCGCAACAGGTCGTTCCAAGTGGTCAGCCAGTGATCGGCGTAGGCGATGTCGTCGGCGAGAAGTTTGTCGATTAACCTCTCCCGTTTGTCGCGTGTTGAATCAGCGGTAAACGCCTGCAGGTCGGCGGGTGTGGGAAGCAGACCGATGGCATCGAGCGATGCGCGACGGAGGAACATTGCATCGGAAATGGTCGCAGGCAACGCGTGTTTGTGACGAACCAGATCGGCGTCCAACAGACGATCGATCGGATGCTCGCGGCCATTTTGTGGCGGCGGCAATTTGACAGCACGCGGTTTCAGCGGCGGCTCCCATGCGGATTTCCCCAGCGTGATGCCCTGCTTCCAAGGCAGGCCCGCGTTGATCCATTTCTTGAGGATTGCAATATTCTTAGCCGAAACGCGCGGCCCTTCGGGCGGCATCCACGTGTTTTCGTCGTCGGAAATCATCCGCTCGAAAAAGAGACTCATTGCGGCATTCCCGGGAGTCACCGCTTTTCCGTTTTCTCCGCCCGCCAGAAGTTGGGCGCGCGTGTTCATCGACAGGCCGCCCTCTTTCTTCTGACCCGTGTGGCACTTGCCGCAGTGCTTCTTGAGAATCGGCATGACCTCGTGGACAAAATCCACAGCGGGCAATGTGGCCGGCATCGCCAACGTCAAAATCAGCGACGCAGCGATCAGACGATAATTCTGGGAGAAAAAAGACACGGATTGATTTCCAAAGCAGGTAAAAAATCAATTTCGATGGGCGAAGAAACAAAACGTTGAGAAGTACTGCGAAGACTTCACGGTGATCGCAATGCCCGGGATTTCAGGCAGTCGTGTTCTTCTCCTATATTATGCCACGCACTCCGCTTGACCGGGTAAAAGCGTCAACGTTTCCCAGAAGTCCAGGAACATGTCAAGCAGCGGCACATCGAACGTCCAAACGAGCATTTGTATTGTACCAACGCATAACGCAGACCCCCAATCTCAATGGTAAAAGCTTTTTGGGCTGCCTTCCCTTCACAAATCGTGCGTCGCGGTATACTGCTTCCTGTTCCAGACGACTTGAGCAGGCTTGAGGAAGCACGATGTCCGAACCAACTGAGACCTTCAGAAGCAATTATCTCCCAGCAGATTTCGAAGTTGAAGGCATCGACCTGACTTTCGAACTAGGTGAGATTGAAACGCTTGTGCACACCATCATCAAATTCGTGCGCACCGGGCCCAATGACATCGCTCCGTTGGTATTGAACGGCGAAGAGCTGGAGCTGCGGTCTTTGACGATTGACGATGTTGTCGTTCCTGAAGAACGTTACGTTGTGACCCGGGAAACGCTGACGATTGAGACAGTACCCCAGCGTTTCACACTGAAAAGCACAGTCGCGATCAAGCCGCAGGAGAACCTCGCGCTCTCGGGACTCTACAAATCATCCGGCAGCTTTTGCACGCAATGCGAAGCGGAAGGCTTTCGGCGCATCACCTATTTTCTCGATCGCCCCGATGTGATGACCTGCTACAAGAGCACAATCATTGCCGACCCCGAGAAGTATGCGGTGCTGCTCTCGAATGGTAATCACGTCGAATCGGTCGATCTCGATGACGGCCGACGCAAAGTCGTTTGGGAAGATCCGTTTCCAAAGCCGTCTTACCTATTCGCGTTGGTAGCGGGTAATCTGAAATGCCAGTCCGGTACGTTCACAACACATTCGGGACGCGAGGTTCGGCTCGAGATCTGGGTGGCTGCGGCCGATCTCGACAAGACCGACCATGCGCTGGCTTCGTTGCAGAAATCAATGGCTTGGGACGAGGAATGTTTTGGTCTCGAGTATGACCTCGACATCTACATGATCGTTGCGGTGAGCGACTTCAATATGGGGGCGATGGAAAACAAGGGCCTCAATATCTTCAACACCAAATACGTATTGGCAAAACCCGATACCGCCACCGATGTCGATTTCGACGGCGTGGAAGCAGTCATCGCGCATGAGTATTTTCACAACTGGACCGGCAACCGTGTAACCTGCCGCGACTGGTTTCAATTGACCTTAAAAGAAGGCCTGACGGTCTTCCGCGATCAGCAGTTCACAATGGACCAGACATCCGAGGGCGTGAAACGCATTCACGACGTGCAGAGTCTGCGTTACGCGCAGTTCCCCGAAGATGCCGGCCCGATGTCACATCCGATACGTCCCGAGTCGTACGTCGTAATGGACAACTTCTACACGGCCACGGTCTACAACAAAGGGGCCGAAGTCATTCGCATGTACCAGACACTGCTGGGGAAAGAGGGATTCCGCAAAGGCATGGACCTCTACTTCCAACGGCACGACGGACAAGCGGTGACATGCGATGATTTCCGCGCGGCCATGGCAGACGCCAACGATCGCGATTTGACGCAATTTGAACGCTGGTACGACCAGAATGGAACGCCCGAACTTACGGTTGATGCGGTATACGATCCGGCGACGCAGAAGTACCAGCTTTCACTCGAACAAAGGAGCGCCGCCAGCGAGTCGCACCAGCCTTTCCACATGCCAATTCGCATCGCCTTGTTGGCCCGGGATGGCAGTGAAATCAAGACGACAATCAATGGTAACGCGAACACCGAACATCTGATCGAGCTGACACAGGCGAGCGAAACCGTCGTAATTGAAGGCGTGAGCGAGCAGCCCGTTCCGTCGATTCTGCGGGGCTTTTCTGCGCCAGTTCAGTTGAAGTTCAACCGTCCGCGTAGCGACTATGCGTTCTTGATGGCGCACGATCAGGATGACTTCAATCGCTGGGAGGCCGGGCAGACGCTGGCCAAGGAACTGTTGCTTGAACAAATTGCAGTAGTTCAAAAGGGTGGCGTTGCGACTTGCGATGACCTGCTTTTGGATGCCTTTGGAAAACTATTGGCAGACGAGTCACTCGACAGTTCATTCAAAGCCCTGGCGATGAGGTTGCCGCCCGAACGCGAACTGGGCATGGCGATGGAAACGATCGATCCCGACGCCATCCGTCACGTTCGCGATGCCTTCATCAAGCAGCTTGCCGTGAAACTCCGTGATGTGTTGCTCGCGATTTATAATCGCTTGAACGCCAAGGTGCCCTATTGCTTCGCAAAGGATGATGCGCAGCGGCGAAGCTTGATGAACGCTTGCCTGGCGTACCTCTCGGTGCTGGAAGATGACTCGACGATCCAGGATCTGGTGTGGGCGCAGTTTGAACAGGCCAACAACATGACCGACCAGCAGGCAGCGCTCGTCATGCTCTCGCAGAGTGTACGACCCGAGCGGGACAAGGCGTTGGAACAATTCTACGCACGATGGCAAGACGATGCGTTGGTGATTGACAAGTGGTTTTCGGTGCAAGCTGCTTCACCGGCGGACGATTGCCTGGAGCGTGTCGAAGCCCTTGCTCACCATCTCGCGTTCAATTTGAAGAATCCGAATCGCCTGCGCGCGCTGGTTGGCGCGTTCTCGGGGAATCAGTTCCACTTTCACAATAAGAATGGGCAGGGGTATCGCTTCCTGAGTGATATTGTTCTGCAAACCCAGAAGGACAACCCTCAACTCGCCGCTCGGTTGGTCAGCGCCTTCAATCAATGGAAACGTTTTGACGCAGCGCGTCGGGCTTTGATGCGGTCCGAGCTGGAACGCATCATCCAGACCGAAGACCTGGCCAGGGATGTCTTTGAGATCGTCACTCGTGCGCTGGATTGACCTTGTTGCCAGTCCACCCATTACTGAGTTCTCACACCCTCGATCAGAGTGACGAGAATTCGCCCTTCTTGCTGCACTCATCACTTTCAACTGTAAAACAGTTTGGCCAACGCCATGAATCGTTGGTCGCGTTCTTGACGTTTTTGCTCGGCGACTTCCGGCGGGTAATCGTAAATGCCTTTGCCGGTCTTCATTCCGTAATTTCCGTTATCGACGATCTCCTGCACTCTGCCGGGCACTCCCGAATCCGACCGGATCTCCGGGGCAAGTCCCTCGAACACTTTCAGCCACACATCCAATCCACCGAAGTCGGCAATCTCCAACGGGCCGTTTGCCGCCATACGAAATCCCATGCTGCCGCGGATGGCCGTGTCAATATCCTCGGCACTGGCAATTCCCTGATCCCACAGGTGAAACACTTCACGAATCATGGCAATCTGCACGCGGTTGACCAACAATCCCGGAATCTCACGGTTGATTCGCACCGCCTGCTTGCCAATTCGTTTGTGTAAATCGAGCGTCAACTCGGTCACTTCCGGGGAAGTCTGCTCGCCGGGAACAACTTCAACAACCGGCACAAGATGCGGCGGGTTGAACCAGTGCGTGTTGATCGCACGTTCGGGGTGTTGCATGTTCTTGGAAATCTGAGTCATCGGAAAGGTCGACGTGTTGCTGGCGAGAACGGCGTCCGGCGAAATCCACGACTCCAACTGCGGGAACAAGGTCTGCTTGAGCGGTAAGTTTTCGAGAACAGCCTCGACGACATATTCTGCTCCCTCGACCGCCAGCCGGGGTTGATCGACGACCGTAATCCGCTCGACGGTTTCCTCGACGGCCGAAGCGTCGATCAGACCCTCTGCCGCCATCTGCATCAGATTGGATCGGATTCGATCGATTGCCGTCGATCGCGCGGCTTCCGCTTCATCATAAGCTGTCACCAAGCAACCTGCGGCCGCGAAAGTCTGTGCAATGCCGTGGCCCATCGTTCCCAGTCCGAGAACGCCGACGCGTTGAATGTCTTTCGCTTGCATGAGAGCTCCTACTGGAAGAACGGATCAGGTCTGCATACTATGTCGGAACGGCTCGGACAGGAACAGGGTCTCATTCATCGGAAGAAGCAGAGGCGTCATGAAGCGGTTGAACGGCAAGGTCATTATCACCTGTGCGATCACAGGATCGATTCACACACCGACGATGTCGCCGCACTTGCCCATAACGCCGGAAGAAATCGCCGAACAGGCCATCGGCGCCGCCAATGCCGGCGCGAGCATTCTGCATCTGCACGCTCGCGATCCAGTCGATGGCCGTCCAACATCCAATCCCAATGTCTTCATGCAGTTCCTGCCGCAGATCAAAGAACAGACCGATGCGGTAATTAACATTACAACAGGCGGCGGACATGGCATGTCGCTCGATGACCGTCTGGCCGCAGCTCTAAGGGCGGAACCCGAAATGTCGTCGTTGAACATGGGGTCGATGAATTTCGGCCTGTTTCATCTCGCCGACAGGTACCAGGAGTGGAAACACGACTGGGAGCCACGCGCCTTGGAATTCACGCGGGACTTCATCTTCAAGAATACGTTCACCGACATTGAGAATGTGCTTGAACGACTCGGCAAAGGTTGCGGGACGCGGTTCGAGTTTGAATGCTACGATGTCGGTCACCTGTACAATCTGGCCCACTTTGTGGATCGTGGTTTGGCGGAACCGCCATTCTTTGTGCAAACGATTTTTGGGGTGCTGGGCGGAATCGGTGCCGATGCCGACAACCTGATTCACATGAAACAGACTGCCGACAAGTTATTTGGAGAGGACTATTACTGGTCGATTCTCGCAGCCGGGCGTCACCAATTGCCACTGGTGACTGCCGGAGCAGTCATGGGCGGCAACGTGCGTGTGGGATTAGAGGACAACCTGTTCCTGGAAAAGGGGCGGCTCGCACAAAGCAACGCCGAATTGGTCGAGCGAATCCGGACGATCCTCGAAGCTCTTTCGCTGCAAATCGCATCGCCCACCGAAGTGCGTGACGCGTTGAACCTCAAAGGCGCAGCTGAAGTGAATTTCTAAACCGCCTCACGCCAGAGAACCTTGATGATTGACACATTTCTCAACTGCCGTTGTGGTGGTCTTTCTCCGATTGAATCCGAATGAATCCAAACGACAATCAACAACAATCCGAAGGGCCGCTTTTCACTTCCCCCGACTGCGATGCGGCACGCGAATACTTTCGGGCCAAGCCGAAAGCGATGGTCGATAAAGTGATGTCGGTCACCGATGCCGTGTCGCGATTTGTCGGCGACGGCGATTATCTGGCGTCGGGTGGTTTCGGCGGCGACCGCATTGCCACGGCTGTGCTACATGAAATTGTGCGGCAGGAAAAGCAACACCTCGGGCTTGCTGGCCACACAGCAACGCATGATTTTCAGATTCTGTGCGCGGGTAACTTAACAGGTCGAGGTCAGCTACTGGACCGAGTCGACTCGGCATACATCGTCGGGCTGGAGGCGCGAGGATTATCGCCGCACGCCCGAAGAGTGATGCAAAGCGGCACGGTTGCGGTATGCGAATGGTCGAATTACACACTGGCGCTGCGATTCCAAGCGGCGGCGATGGGCGTGCCATTTCTGCCGGCGCGTTCTTTGGCCGGCAGCGATACGTTTCGCCACAGCGCTGCCAAGCAAATCGAATGTCCGTTTACCGGTGAAAAGCTCATCGCCGTTCCCGCGCTCTGGCCCGACGTTGCGGTGATTCACGTTCACGAGTCCGACCGTTACGGCAACTGCCGTATTCGCGGCACATCAGTCTCCGACTGGCATGTTGCCCGCGCCGCGAAGAAACTCATCATCAGTTGCGAACGACTCATCGAGAACGAAGAGATCCGCCGCGACCCGACATCGACGGTCATTCCCTTTTACTGCGTCGATGCCGTCTGCGAAGTTCCATCGGGCAGCTATCCGGGCAACATGCCGTACGAGTACTTTTCGGACGAAGACCATCTGCGCGAATGGCTAACGGCGGAAACTGACGCAAGCACACATCGTGAGTTTCTCGATCGCTTTCTCCTCGGCGTTCGTGATTTCGCCGCGTACCTGGAACTGTGCGGCGGTGCGGCGCGGCTCGAAGAATTACGTAATGAAGAATTGATGGTGTAATCCGGATGTCCAATTTCAATTCGATGGAAATGATGATCTGCGCTGCGTCGCGATTGATCGACGACGGCGCGATGGTTGTCGTCGGAACCGGAGCACCATGTGCGGCATCGATGCTGGCGCAAAAAAACTCTGCGCCGAACTCGACGTTGATGTTTGAAGCCGGCGGGATCGGACCGCTGTTGCCAAAAATGCCGATCAGCGTCGGCGATTCGCGCACTTTCTATCAAGGGTTGATGGCCACCAGCATGGGCGACGTGATGGAAACGTGCCAGCGCGGGCTGGTCGATTACACGTTTCTTGGCGGAGCCCAGATCGACATGTTCGGCAATCTGAACTCCACGCGGATTGGCGGCGACCACCAACAGCCAAAGGTTCGCCTTCCCGGCAGTGGCGGCGCCAACGACCTGGGATCGTTGTGTTGGCGGATCCTGGTCATCACGCCACACGACCGGCGACGCTTTACCGAGCGCGTCGATTTCATCACGACGCCCGGTTTTCTCGACGGACCGGGTGCCCGCGAAAAAGCCGGATTGCCGCCCGGAACCGGGCCGTACAAAGTGATCACCAATCTCGCGGTGATGGGATATCACGAAGAATCAAAACGGATGCAGGTCGAATCGTTGCATCCGAACGTCACGCTGGACGAGGTGCAAGCCAACACCGGTTTTGAACTTCTGGTCAAAGAGCCGCTGGAACTCACGCCGACACCGGACGACGAGCAATTGCGCGTCCTGCGTGAGGAAGTCGATCCGCAGCGCTACATCATCGGTCGCAGCTGAAGTAATCAAAACGCGTTCCGATGTTCCGGAAGAAGTCCCCGTTGGGCAGACCAATTCCTCATGGGCTGCAGTTCTCAGAAAGTGCACACAATATGACTCAGCCAATCAATCAGATATGTGTCGTTGGATCGGGTCTGATGGGGACCCAGATCGCGCTTCAATGCGCGGTCTTCGGCAAACGCGTGTGGTTGCATGATATACGGGAAGAAGTTCTTCGAGGCAGCCAACCTGCCATGTCCGCGATTCTCGATAACATGATCGAAGATGGGTACGTGTCGGCCGATGAGCGACAGACGATTCTCGATCGCATTCGTCACACAACCTCTATCAGCGAAGCCGCTTCCGGCGCCGATCTGGTGATCGAGGCGGTCAAAGAAGAGGTCACAATCAAGCGAGACGTATTCCAACAGCTGGATCAACTCTGTCCCCAGCACACGATTCTGGGAACCAACAGCTCCTCGATTCGGATTTCACGTATTGAGTCGGCGACGGCGCGGCCCGATCGGGTATTGAATACACACTTCGTCCTACCAATCTGGACTCACCCCTTTGTGGAGTTGATGCGGGGCAATTCGACGTCGGACGCGACGATGGATGCCGTCCGGTCGTTTATGTCTTCGATCGGTATACTTCCGGTGATCGTTCAAAAGGAAAGCATGGGTTTTATCTTCAACCGTATCTGGCGGGCCGTGAAGAAGGAGGCTCTCAAGGTTGTCGATCAAGGAATTGGCACCGTCGAAGATGTCGATCGAACCTGGATGATTCAAATGGAAACGCCGCTGGGTCTGTTCGCTCTGATGGACAGCATAGGACTGGACGTGGTTCGCGATATTGAATTGATCTACTACGAAGAATCGGGTGACCCGTCCGACGCACCGCCGAAATTGCTGTTGGACAAGATTGCCGGCGGAGAACTTGGCGTGAAAACCGGTCGAGGGTTTTACACATATCCAAATCCAGGTTGGCAATCACCTGACTTCTTGAATCAAGCGCCGTCGTAAGTCGCCTCTTGCAGGCGGACAACCGAAAAAGGGAACGTGCACCGAGATCATTCCGGACATGAGAATTCCGCGAGCGCTTCGTGGTCGAGTTCGATGCCGTGACCGGGACGCTCGGGGGCGAACGCCTGGCTGTTCTCGAATTTGACCGGCTCTTTCGCAAGTTTGTTCCACGCGAGATCGGAGAACTCGAGGTACACCACTTCGGGCAGACTCGCTGCGAGGTGCACGCCGATTTCCATAATCGTGTTCCCCAGTGAAACGGGGATGCCGAAATCACCGGCCAGATGTGCCGCCGCTCGCGACATGCCGAACGATCCGTGAACGTTCAAGACATCGACCCCTCCCGCTTCGAGCAATCGGCGTTTTCCCGAAAAGCCGAGATACTCTCCCGTGTTGATTCGCGTGAACGGAAGTTCGCCGCGGAGCTGCGCGTAGCCGGCGTAGTCCTCGCGCGTGATGGGATCCTCAACCCAGAAGGTTTCGAAACCCTCGTTCTGGTAAATGTGACAGCGGCGAATTGCCTCCTTCGGCGACCAGGCTTCGTTGGCATCGATCATCAAATCCACGTCCGGCCCCATCACTTCGTGGGCAATCGCCATTCGTTGCAGGTCCCACTCGACATCGGGATGTCCCACCTTAATTTTGATTCCCTGAAATCCCATCGTCTTGAAGTCACGCAGTCGGCGACGAAATTCCTCGTCGCTCAAATGGAAGTCGAGCGTGCTGCCGTAGGCCGGGACGGCAGGGTTCGTTCCTCCGAGTAACCGATAGAGCGGCAAACCGGCCGCTTTGCCCATCAGATCCCACACGGCGGTTTCGACGGCCTGCGGCAGCGTCGCCGCACCAACATTTCCGCCGCGCGGCCGCGTGATTCGCAGCGCTTCGGCAAACGGATTCGATCCCTTCAGCACGGGCCACATGTTGTACTCGAATTGTGCCTCGAGTTGTGCCAGCGCGGGCGTGGGTTTCCCCTGTTGCAGATCGAAACCAACACCGGTCAACCCGTCGTCGGTCGTCAATTCGAGGACCGTCATCCAATGGACGGCAAACTCCACTTGCGAATCGCCGATCGGCATCTGCAATTCCAGTCGGACTCGGTGCAGTTTGTAGTCGGCGATCGTCGGCATTGCATTCCTCTGTTTCTAAAAAGTAGTCCGAAAACCCTCTGACGGGTCACCCGGACACTTGCTTGGAAGTATCACGAACAACCGCAACCGGGTTTTCGGACGAGTTCTAATAATCGAGTTTCTTATGATCGAAAGTATTCGACGGTGATGATGATTCCCAGCACAGTCATCGCCAGCCCGGCGATCGCTGTGAGGGTCTTCATCGTGCAGCTCATTCGCAACGGAGCGGGCAGACGAACATGGTCGGCCCACAGCATGGCGAAACACCACAATCCGCACGACGTCGCCCCGCTGATGATACTGCCGAACGTCATCCGGGTGATGATGGTTCCCGCCAGACTTTCGGGCAACCAGATCATCGTCATTCCGCCCAGAAAACAATAAGCGGTCACACCGATACGAATCGCAGGCAGACGCTTCGGCGTGATCGCTGCCGGAACGATTGCCGCTGCGCTTTCAATAAATGTGTGTCGATAGACCACGAACGCTCCATAGAGTGTTCCGATGAACGCCAGAAAGACGCCGATGCGATACAGCCATCGCAGCGCCGGGTAGAGTTGACTCAGAAATGCTTCCTGCTCGTTGAGCAAATTGTTGTTGGCCGGAACTGCCATTTCGCTGTGTAGCACCAGTGTTGCGAGAATCGCGAACAGCAACGTCACCAGAATCACGAATGCAAACGAGGCGACCGTATCGAACAACGGAGCGCGCCGCCATTGCCTACCCCGTGCGATGGCAATACGAGCCGATTCGCTATCGCCGGCAACGGCGGCATCGAGTTCTTCACGCGAGACCACGCGGCGACCGGCCAACCCCCACTTCTTCTCGCGCAGCATCCCGATGTAGCCGATATAGTCGTACGCGCCCCCGCCGACTGCACCCAGATAAATCGAGACTTCCAGCCACGGGCTGCGGTTTTGAAACTCATCGACGTATTTCGGTGACTCCAGCAGCCATGACGGATATTCCGGCGTGCGCGGCACGAACAGTCCCTCAATGAGTTGAACGAGGTTCGGGCCGAAAACAATGACCGACGCCCCGACGCACAACACGATGCCCGCAAGCACCACCATCGAAACCCGTTCCAGCGTCACGTAACTGCTGCCGAGCGCCATCGACACGCACACGACAAGCAGCAATGCACTCCAGACATTGATCCAGAATTCCAGATATCCCCAACCGCCGATCGCCGATCCCGTCATCGCCATACCGCTAAGCCGATGGATGAATCCGCCCAGAATCTCGGGGATCGCCGAAAAGGCGATCGGCATTAACGCCACCGCGGGAACGGCAATCAACAACGGAAACCACAGCGGCGGGCCGGGCAACCCTCGCCATGTCACCATTGGATGCTCGCCGGTCAACGTAATGTGCCGCGCGGCGGTGTAAACCTGGATCGCCTTAAAAATGCCGGCATACAAAAAGCACCACAACATCCCATAGCCGAAAATCGCCCCGCTCCGCGAAGCATAAACCAGTTCTCCGCTACCAATAGTGACCGAAGCAATAATCACACCCGGCCCCACGTAACTCGCCAGATACGAGACACGCGGGCGAACGAGTGCCAATGGCGGTTCGGGATAAAGCGGTTCGGTTTCAGCCAACTGGTTCTCTCCAAATCAAGCGGAACTCATCTGGGGCAAGACACCTGATCGATCAAACTCGGTCATTGTCGTTGATGATCTGGAAGAACGTCAACTCGGTTGGTTTGGCGGGCTGCAGAAAACTTGCCAAGTAGCCGAACACCAGCGCGGTGCCGAAGCCGATGGGCCAGTACCAGACGGAAAACCAATCCTGCGTGTACATCAGGCAGAGCGTCAACGCGGTGGCAAGCGAAACGCTAATCAGCACTGCCAACCAGGTCGTCCGGCGGGAAAAGAGCGCCAGAATGAAGATCGCCAACAACGGGCCACCGAATGCTGCAGTCAGTTTTTTTCCGATGTCGAACACGTTGCCGAGTGGACCGACAAAACAGGCGAGTGCAATGGCAATGGTGCCGATGATGACAATCAACGTTCGGATCCAGCGCACTTCGTGCCGTTCATCTTTCGGTCGAAGCTGAGGAAAAAGTCGGTCGCGAAAATCGACGACCAACGCGGTGGTGACCGAATGGACGCCGGAATCGATGCTCGACATGATCGCCGCCATCAGGGCGGCGAGAAACAGACCGGCCAAACCGGGTGGAAAGTGAAGGCGAACGAAATCGGGCATGGCCCGGTCGGCCACTTTGGAATCGCCGGCGAGAATCTCGGTCAGTGTTCCCTCGCCCAATTCTGCCGGGTTCTGGGTGAAGTAGGCATACAGCCCGACGCCGATCATCAACAAACCCGGAAGCACGATCCACATCGCCGCCAGATTCAATGCGGCTCCCCATTGCGACGAACGCTCCGATTTCGCTGAGAGATATCGTTGAACGGCCACCTGATCGACGCCGAATGCCGACAAGGCTTCGAGGAACACGCCAATCAGAATCACCCAACTGCCGTAGGGCAATATCATCGACGGCGAAAAGTCGATGATCAATCCTTCGCGGCCGTCGAAGTAGGTATGAATGATGTCACTGACGCCGGAGCCGGTCAAACTGAGGATGAGTCCCAGCGTCGCCAGAATTGTGATCGCAAAGACGAAAAACTGAATCACGTCGGTCCACATGACGGCTCGCAGACCGCCCAGCATTGTGTAGCCAACGGAGACGACTCCCAGCCCGATAATGACCGCCGTTTGCGAAACTCCCATCACACTCGACACCACCACCGATGCCGCATACGTTGCTGAAGCCATCCAGCCGATGCGCAACAGCACGAACAGGCCACTGGCAAGCGTGCGCACGGAAACGTGAAATCGCAACTCCAGGTATTCGTACGCCGTCTCCACTTTCAGCCGCGCGTAAACGGGAATGAACACCCAGATCACCACCGGTGTCATCAGTGCGAACGCGACGAGTGACAGGCCGATCCGCAGACTGTCGCCGAATGCCGCCGACGGGTAGAAGACGAAACTGTTCGAGGAGAACAGAGTCGCCATGACGCTCAAGCCGACGGGCAGCCACCCCATCGATCCGCTAGCCGCAAAGAACTCTCTTCGCGACTGATTCCGCCCGAACGCGAACCCCAGACCGAGCATCAGCAACAGATAGAGAGCAACAACGGCGAAATCGAGTGGATGCATGTGGGAGCAATTAAGAGAGTTGGTGGGAAATCGGGCGGGAATCAACGACGACCGGATCGCTCGACCCATTTGTAAGCGCGTTTGGCGTTCAACGAGCAGAACTTCGCCGTTGCTTTGTCGCCCTTTTGGAACACGTATTCCATGACGATTCGCTGGAGCTTGAAGTAGCTTGCGGCCGGATCGGAAGCAGGCCAATTGCTTCCATAGATGACACGATCGTCGCCAAACGCATTCCAGACAACATCGATATACGGCTTGTAGAAAGCAAGGCCATCGGGGGCCTTCTTGCCGTTTCGCGCTGCGCCTTCGACCAATGCCGATATTTTGCAGAACACGTTGGGATGCTTTGCCGCGGCCCGAATTCCCTGCTGCCACTTTCGCGGTGGTGCGTCGGACGTAATGTGAACATTTCCGATGTGGTTTTGCACAATTCGCAGATCGGGCAACTGAACGGCGAGTCTTGCAACTATGGCGGGAGTCTCGGGGCCGCCATTCACATCCAATGCCAGATTTTTTTCAGCCATCAATTTCAAATCATCGAACGACCTTTTTGCGACCAACTGATCCACCAGCCTGGAAGAGACGCGAATCCCGCGAAACAGGGGATTGGCTGCAAACCGCTTCAGATTCCCAGCGAATTCCGCGGTCCCCGGTGTGAGGTGACCGATGATGCCGACGACGAACGGATCGTCCTTCGCCAGTTCCAGCAGCCACGCGTTGTCTTCCACTCGCGGGCTTGCCTCGACAATCACCGTACCCGTCACAGGGCGAAACTGCTTCAACGCCCGCAAATGTTTCGGTAGCACCGTGCGATACAACGGCGATCCCTTTGCCGGCCAGGGAATTCCCTCGGGCCGCATTGGATCGTAAAAGTGCGTGTGGCAATCGATGATATCGAGGCTGGCTTTGGAGTCATCGGCCATGCCGGTGCCGAGGCTGAGTCCGACCATGCCGGAGAGACTGCCGGCGATCCATGTCCGGCGGTTAATCGTGTGGGTCATCGCAATGCTTTGCTGGTGTTGTGACTTCTGCGATCCGAATTCTGTTCACCGCAAGATCAAGCAATGATTTCGTCGATTGGGTTGCCGTGATCGATGTCGAGCCGTTTGCGGCCCGGGACTTCCAGCTTACGCGAATCGAGTCCGAGTTGCTTCAGAATTGTGGCGTGAATGTCGGTGACATAGTGGCGGTGCTCTTCGGCGTGGAAGCCGATTTCGTCGGTGGCTCCGTGAGCGATACCCCCTTTGATACCGCCGCCCGCCATCCAGACTGAGAACCCGTACGGGTGATGGTCGCGACCATCTTTTCCTTGAGTCGCCGGCGTGCGACCGAATTCAGTCGCGAAGATGACGAGGGTTGAATCGAGCAGGCCGCGTTGTTTGAGATCTTTCAACAGGCCGGCCACCGGTTTATCGACCGCTTTGAAGTTTCGCGTGTGATTGGCCTTCAGGCCGCCGTGCGCGTCCCATGCACCGGCACCGCCGGCGCCGTGTTGCACCTGAATGAAACGCACGCCACGTTCGATGAGTCGGCGCGTCGCCAGCATCTGCGAACCGAAACTGCGAGTCGCCGGTTCGTCCAGGCCATACATCTTCTGAATCGCCTGAGTTTCCGAATTGAAACCAAGTGCTTCGGGGACCGACGTCTGCATGCGGAAGGCGAGTTCATACGCCTTGATACGAGCCAGCAGCGCCGGGTCGTTCGGATATTCGATGGCCTTGAGCCGATTTAGTTTCGCTCCGAACTCAAAATTGAGTCGCTGTTCTTCGAGCGAGAGACCGTTGGCCGGCTTGCCATAATCGAGTGGGTTCTTGGGATCGACGCGAATGGGAACGGCATCGTGAGCGGGACCGAGGTAATGGCCGTCCTTCGCGTTCCAGTACTCACGTCGGCCCATCGAGATGAATTGCGGCAGATTATCGTTAAGTGAACCAAGCCCGTAATCCACCCATGCACCGAGAGTCGGGAATTCCCCGTCGAGCATGTGGCGGCCCGAATGGAATTGCGTCTGGGCGCCGTGATTATCGTCGGTGGTCCACATCGACCGCACGACGGCGATGTCGTCGATGCAGCTTCCCATGTGTGGAACCCAGTCACTCAGTTCGATGCCGGATTCGCCGTACTTGCGAAAACCGACTTGCAATGGATAAAGCTTCTGCCGAATTGTGACATTGAACGCCACTTCACGGCGTTTGAGCCGTTCGGGATCCTGCGTGGCGGCGTAGGGCGTCTCGCTGATCGACTGGCCGGCGTACTTGGTGATCTCCGGTTTTGGATCGAACGATTCGACGTGCGAAGCGCCGCCATTCATAAACAGCCAGATGACACTCTTGGCTTTCGGTGCGAAGTGCGGCTCTCCGTTTGGCGGCTGCCAACTGTCCGGCTCATTCGCCTTGAGAGCGCCATCATCGGCGAGCATCGCGCCGAGTGCCAGACCCGTGAAACCGAGTCCACAGTCGGCGAGGAATGTCCGGCGCGAGGGAACAACCCTGGGGATGCCGTTCATCATGTCTGTCTTCTCCGCATTCATCGAATGGTGATGAAGTCGTTGTGGTTGAGGATGGTGTGAACGACGCTCGTTCGGGCGGCCGTCGTGGGGTTCGTGCGGTTCTTCGCTTTTGCAAGTTCCGTCATGCGTTTCAGAAGTTCGGTCAGCGTGGCTTGTTCGTCGGATGTCGGTTCAACCGCCAGGATTGTCACGAAGGCCGTGCGGATGAAGTCGGCATCGGATGCATCCGGATGAAACGCCGCGATACGTTGCGAGATTTTTCCCGCCATTTCGGTGGCGAACGGGCTATTCTCCAGCGCAAGCGCTTGTTGGGGGACAATACTCTCGGCCCGACGGTAGCAGTCGAGTACGCCGGCATCATCAAACATCGACAGGAACTTCTGATGATCGTTATGCGAATGAACAAAGTAGAGACTTCGACGACGAGACGTCTTATTGTTGACTGCGATGGAGGGGCCTCCCAGCGAGACATCAAGTTCTCCCGCCAACGACAGCAGACTATCACGCACGATTTGAGCTTCCATGCGAACGGGATTCATCCGCCAGTAGAATTGGTTATCGGGGTCGGCGGACTTCGTTGCTTCGCTGACTCCCGCACTCGATGACGACAGCCGATACGCCTGAGACGTCACGATCAGACGATGGATATGTTTCATGCTCCAGTTGTTCTCGATGAGTTCAACGGCGAGCCAATCGAGCAACTCCGGATGAGTCGGCGGTGTGCCTTTGCGGCCGAAGTCGAAGACGGTTGGCACCAGCGGCGCGCCCATGTGCCGCATCCAGATGTGATTGACGGCGACCCGCGCCGGCAATGGATGACGCGGATCGGTCATCCATTTCGCAAATGCGGAGCGGCGACCGGTACTCGTCGTTGGGAAAGGCTTACCCGCGTTACGATTCTGATAGTCCTCTTGAGTCTTCTTTGCACCGGGCAACGATGTGTAAGTTTCGCTCGGCACGTCAATCGCTTTGCGAGTTTTGTCACGGGCGACATTTGCAGCCGCGAGTTTTTTTTGGGCATCGGCTTTCTTGTCGGAGGCGACTTGCATCAAGGCAAGTTCCGCACGGCTGACATTTTCTTCCGCACGCAATGCGGCGACGATGCGTTCGAATTTCGAGGCCACGAGCAACCGACCCTTTGTAGCCGATTCCTGCCCCGCTTCCGGTTTTGTGTGACGAACTCGATCAGCCGCCGCTCGCGCTTTGATCGACGCGAGCTGAGCTTCGGCCGTTTTCAATGCTTTCTCGGCAATTGTCAAAGCAAGCTGCGCTTGATCGACTGGCAGCCGTGCCACTTTCGTAGCCGGTTTCGATTGAGCAGCTTTCACATCGACGAGCTTCAAAGTTTTGGGCAACGCCTGCAGTTCGAACGAAACGAAGTCAACCTTCGCATCAAATGCGATCAATTCGAGAAAGCCCGGTTTCCGTTTAAGATTGGCCGGAAGTCGGTAGGCAATCGAGTGCTCGCCATCGACCCGCATGTTGAGCAACGCCCCGCGCACTCGCAGTACGATTTCGTGCGGTTGATTGAGTTCGACTTTGCGGGCCTGTGCGGCTGTCGGTGGATAAACGAACTTGCCACCCTGTTTGAAGGAGATCTGCGATTTCTGCCCGCCGACGACGGAGCTGACATACGCCATCAGTTCGTTTCCGTCCGCGGTCACATCGAACGAAATGCCGACCGACTTCCACATGTCACCGCCGGTCGGAATGTATTTGAGCCTCGCTTCAAAGTCGGCCGGCGGCAACCGCTTCAAACGTAGGGTGGCACGGCTCGCGCCCGTCTCTGACTGCGTGAGCTTGCCGTTTGCATATTTCCACTTACCGCCACGTTGCTCCCATACATCCGGCTTCGCGACCGAAAAGTCGTCGCGGACGAGGACTTCTTTTGAATCGCCAGTCGGTTGGTTCGTGATGGGTTTCGTCGCAGTGGGTTTCGTCGCGGCGTCCTTTGCCGCCAACTTCTTCGCCACCGCTTGGGACTCCGCAAGCTTCTTCGCCGCAGCAACCACGACAGAACGAGCAGCGACGACTTGCTGCTCCGCCAAGTCGCGATGCGTCTTGACGACGAACTCGCGCAAGCCGGGATATGTCGCTTCGGCCGGCAATGAGACCGGCTTGATCGCCAGCGCTGGCGCGTCTGACGACAGGAACGCCGGCACCGCCGGTTTCATGGTGACGCTCTTGTCCGGATTGCGATCATCGCCCCGCACATGCAGATAGGTCGGCACATCGAGATGGGCATCGAATACGCGCGGGATGCCATCTTTTTCAAAGTCGGTCTGCCCGGGCACCATTTCCATACGAATCTGATACGGCTCGAAGATCGCGCGCAACTTGTAGTATTCGGCCTGCGTGAGCGGATCGTATTTGTGGTCGTGGCACTTCGCACAATTAAACGTCAGCCCGAGCATCGCTTTGGCGGAATGTTCAATCGTCTCATCGAGCCACGCGGTTCGATTGAAGATGAAATATTGCCGCGCGAGAAAACCGGTCGCGCGAAGTTTCTCCAAATCGTTGGGATAGAGTTCGTCTGCTGCCAGCATCTCGCGCAACATCTGGTCGTAGCCTTTGTCCTCGTTCAGCGATTCGATGATCCAGTCGCGCCAGTGCCAGATGTGCTTTTGGGAATTGCGAACCTCAGCACCAAGTCCCCACCAATCGCTGTAACGCCAGATATCCATCCAATGCCGGCCCCAGCGTTGTCCGTACTGCGGACTTTCGAGCAGCCGCGTGACGACCTTGTCGAACGCCTCGGGAGATTGATCGGCGGTGAAGGTGTCGAGTTCTTTTTTCGTCGGCGGCAGGCCGATGAGGTCGAGTGACACCCGCCGCAACCAGACACGCTTGCTCGCGTCCGACTGTGGGACGATTCCCTGCTTGCGGTGCTGATTGGCAATGAAGGCATCGATTGGATTCTGCTGCCAGCGGGCCTGCTCCGGCGTCGGCTGATCGCGTTGAGGCAGAGGCGGTCGCGTGGGAGTTTTGAATGCCCAGTGTTCGCGCGGATCTCGTTCGGGTCGCTCGTCCTTGGGGGCAACGGCTTTCTGAGTGATCCACCGCCGGAGAGCTTCGATTTGGGCGGGCTTGAGCGGTTCGCCTTCCGGCGGCATGCGCTCCGCTTCTTCGGTTGCCGAAATCCGTTCGAGCAACAAACTCGCCGCGGCATCGCCCGGTTTGATCGCCGTTCCGGAATCGCCTCCCTTGATTGCCAACGCCGCCGTATCGAGTCGCAGTCCGCCCTCCTGCTTGAGCGCTCCGTGGCAAGCGTAGCAGCGTTCGCGAAGGATCGGCTTCACCTGTTTCAGATAATCGACCGGATCATCTGTTGCGAGACAAACACCGGACCAGAGGCTCATCGAGCCGGCGATCGCAATGAATAACATTGGAATCTTCATGGAAGGTTCACTCACTTCGGGATGTCTCCACGAGGCTGTTGTCCTGCCCTTTTAAGTGGCAGAACAGATTCGTAGCAGCGGCGACTGTTAGCATTAATAAGTCAACTCCGTTGTGTCCAGCATACTCCAGAAGATGCCCCCGTGAATAGCGACGACGCTGCCCCCATCGCCGACGGACACGGCCCGCCGACGGGAATGTTCTTGCCATTGCGGCCGGGAATGTTGAGAATTGAGTCACTGCTGCTGTCAGCGTCCGTTGTGCGAACAGGAATCATGGAGAATGACGTCGCACACCGTTCTCTACCAAACCCCGATGAATGGGGTGTTCTTGACGGTTTTGTTCTCACATCGTCTCGGCGCTCAACGCTCTCGGGCCGACAAGCTGAACTAAATGACCGATCCGCAGATCCAAGTATTCGCCTACGGCTCGAACATGTGCACGCAGCGGCTTCGTGCGCGGGTTGCGAGTGCTGCGCCTTTGGCGATTGGGTATGTGACGCATCGACGGTTGGCGTTTCACAAGCGCGGTCAAGATGGCTCGGCGAAGGCGGATGCGGTTTACACCGGACGCATTCGCGATTGCGTGTGGGGCGTGGTGTTTTCGTTGCGGTCCGATGAGAAATCGGTGCTGGATGAATTTGAGATCGGGTACGACGAGGAGCAAGTTGTCGTCATCGGCAAACGCGGCATTCTGCAAGCGAGTGTCTATGTGGCACAGGATGAGATGATTGACGCTTCACTGTCGCCGTTCTGTTGGTATCACCGCTTTGTGCTTCAGGGGGCGAAACAACACCGGTTGCCGATTGATTACGTCGAGCAGCTACAGGATATTGAGTCGGTGACGGATCACGACAGCGAACGAATTCGTCGGAATTCTTTCTGACTTGATGGGGTGTTGACTACCGTCAGCCGCCACTCGACGAACGCATCTTTCGGTCGATGCGCCGCGCTACTTCGGCGAATTGAGAAATGCCAATAGTGCGTCGCGCATCTCGGTCACGTCGGCGAAACGGTCGTCGGGGTTGCGGAGCAAGGCGCGGTGGATAATCTCCGACAGGTCGTCGGGTATCTCACTGCGGCGATCCCGAATCGGCACGGGATCGTCCTGCAGGATCATCTGAAACTTGCCGTTAATTGTCGTTGGGAAGTCAAAGATGTACTCGACCGTCAGCAGATGATACAGCGTGGCAGCGGCTGCGTATTGATCGGTCGTCGGTTTTGTCTCGCGGTAATTGGTAATTTGCTCGGGGGCCATATACTGCGATGTTCCACGCACATCGCCCATCATCGTCAGCCCGCTAATTCGCGAGCTTTGATACGTGCGGGCCAGGCCAAAGTCGGCCAGTTTCACAACGCCGCGTCCTTCGACCTGTCCGAGCAACATGTTTTGCGGCTTGATGTCGCGATGCACGAAACCTTGCCCGTGCGCGTGTTCGAGTGCCGTGAGCAACTGGCAGATGATGCCGACCGAAGTGGAGATTGCCAGCGGGCCTTCGTTGTCCACGACCAGACGGGCGGCATCGGTACCTGCGACGTACTCCATCACAAAGAACAGTTCGCCGGCGGCTTCGCCCATTTCGTGGAACTCAACAATGTTGGGATGCTTCAGGTCTTTCAGAATCGACGCCTCACGAAGAAAGCGATCGATGTCTCCCTCGGTCACGGCGATGGTTGGGCGAATAGTTTTGATCGCAACGATGTTGCCGTCGCGACGGCAAAGCGCGCGGTAGACGACACCCATGCCCCCCTTGCCCAGTTCGTCGATGATGAGATACCCGGGAACCGGCTGCGCACGGGAACTGATGCGGTCGGAGAAGTCCTCCGGCAGCATCGCAATCACCTCATCAGTCAAGGTGATACCGCCCTGGACGTTCTCGACTGCGATTGTTTGGAACCGTGCCGATTCCGGTCCGATCTCTTCACTGGAATCGCCGGCGCCGTCGGTCGCGCCCGAAACATCGTCGGTAGGAATCGCATGCGATTCGCTTGGCCCAATGTAGCGGGCGTGAATGTTCTTGTTGTCTGCCGGCGGAATCGGGGTTGAGTCCTGGCTGGGAGAGTTTGGAACTGCTGCGGGGACTTCGGCCGCTGGAACGTCTTCCGCCAGAATTTTCGCCACTTTGGAAAAAGAAACTTTGCGTTCGGCCAGCCCCCCATCGGCAATGGAGACCTTAATGACGGTTTGCCCCCCCTTGATGAGGTCGCCGTCCTGGATGTCGATCGTTTTGACCCGCTCGTCGTTCACGAAGGTGCCGTTGCGGCTACCCATGTCCATCAACCGGCAATACGGCGGGTTGACTTCGACCATGAAGTGAACGCGAGAGAAGTAGCGGTCCTTTTTCGGCAGACGAAAGTGCGCGTACGTGGCCCGCCCGACAATAAAATTGTCGTGTTCCTCGAACGCATACGTTTTGCCTTCGTGGGGACCCTGATCGACAGTGAGCGTCACTTTCACGACGCCGTCATCCTTCACAAATGATGAAATAGTGGATTGTTAATCGACCGGATGCCACCGCAACGGGTGGTAGGCCACTTTGAACTGCTGAGAGAAGATCGAAAATTAAACCATCGGCCCTCTTCGTTGATTATCGCCCATGCGCTAGGGCGATTGCCAGTCTGATTTTCCCGCACAACCTTGGTCCGTCGTCACAGGGGTCACTCGACTGGAGGAGGAATACTCTCATTGGGAAGCGACGGCGGACGGCATTCGGCGTCAGCTTCTATCGGTGCGGGTGCCATTCCGTCGATTGATTTTTGACGGAGCATTCCGTCTCTTCGCCGTTCAGGGTGCCCGTTCCGGATCGAAAATGGCGAGCAAACGGGGATGCCAATATCGTAGGTGGGCGATGGCGGCCAAAAGAAACAGGGCGACGAAGCCGATGGCCCCACCCCAATACGCACTTGCTGGCTGGTAACGCCAAACCACCTGGTGCTTCCCCGGTGGCAAATCGACGGCGCGGTACATTCGCTCGTGGGTGATTTCTTCGGCCGGTTGGCCATCGATGAGGACATTCCAACCGGGATACGCTAGATCGGTGAGAATCAATCGTCCCCCGGACTCGGAATTCGTCTCGATCACCACGCGATTGGCAGAATAATCCACCACACTTGCGGTCCCGGCAAACGCAGAGCGCCCGCGGCTACCATTCAGCCGATAGAGCAACAGCGGTTCGTACGGTGACCGCCCCCAGGCGGGACTCAGCATCGAATCGGGGCCGGAATAGACAAGCTCAACCGGCCAGTCCTCGGGTTCGAGCGGTTTGAAACTGAGGATGTGCGTAACGCCGGCCCGTTGCAGCCAGTCGATCTGCCCCTCAGCTGCCCGCATCGTCTTGCCGTCATCTTCGCCAGGGGGAAGTGAGGGCATCCGCAAGTCCGCGTCGAAATACGCCGCCGGACCGATGCCGAGGTAGACGGGCGTTGCTGCGACTCCGGTTAGCGTGGGCAGATTTTCACCGGGGGCGAACAGTCGGACCGGCCCGCTGTCTTTGTGCAGAATCTCGCTGATCCGGCTTCGCTCGCGCGCCACAATGGGCGGTCGTTCAACCTGATACGCATTCGTGACCAAACTGCCCGCCCAATGCAAGTCGTAGATCGTCCCGGCAAAGACTGCCGCGACGAGGCACGCGGTGACGAGCCGCTGACGCTGAGTCGCCATCAACACGCGATCGAACACCGAAGCCGCAATGACCGCTGCAGAAAGCGTTGCGATAATTCCATAGCGCCCCGGGCCGCCGAAGAAAGAGAATCCCGGCAGATGCCTTGTCATCGGCAGCAGCCAACCCGTGGCATAGACGATGCCCGCGAATCCGAGCAACGCCCACAAGCACAGCAACCTTTGTGACGGCCCGGTCGCCGGAAACCCGGTTTTTTCAATAAACTGGGTTTCTCGTTGGCGAAGTTGCCCGAGCCAGAACGCGACTCCCACTAGCACGAGTGACAGCGGAATCAGTCCAAAATAAAGATGCGCTTCGATTTGGTTCGTTCCGGAATCAATTGCCCCGGTTTTCAGCCGCGACAACACGCCGTCGAGTTCGCCGGTTGCCGCCAACGGATACCAATCCCATGGCATCGCCAATTGCGTGAGATACACCGGTGGCAGATGTCCGTATCCCAGATCGTAGCCGGTTTCGGTTTCACGTTCACTCGGTCCGCCGGCAACGGCTCGCTGACTTTGCTGCTTGAGTTCCCATGTGGGGAAGAGTTGAACGGCGGCAATTGCGAATCCCAATAGCAGACTGAAACCACACGCCGCGGCAACTTTTACGGTACTCCGCTTCACGGTCGCCGCCGGTCGATTGTCGGCAAACCACAATCGCAGCGGGATGTACGTCACCAGCACCAACTGCGTAATGAACGCCAGATTGTAATGACCGGCGAGAAGCTGAAGACCGACGGCAACGCTGAGGGCGATCAAATATCGCCACCGAGCCGACTGCAAAAACGATTCAACGCACCACAACGCGAGCGGCAAATAGGCCCCGGTAACGATGGTCCATTCCCAGCAGCTACGCGAAGGAAACCAGCCGTAGGTAAATATGACTCCTGCCAGCAAGGCGGACAACGTCCCCAACCCAAGCCGCCGCGCGTACATCCACGTAAACAGAAACGCCATCACGTAATGCAACAAATGGACGGCGTTGTAGGCCGTGTTGACATCGAGCGTGCTGTAGGCGAGCAGATAAAACGGGTAGCAGGCACCGGTTTGACTTTCGCCGAGTATCGGGTAACCGTGGCCGACACGATTGTTCCACAACGGGAATTCGCCCGCCTGCAGACGGTCGGCGTAAAACGTTTTTTGCGGCAGGTAGTAAGTGTAGGTGTCGCCGCCGATTAACCCGCCACCCGTCCACAACGGTTGCCAGAACAGCACCGTCAGCCCAACGGCAAACGCGGCAACCAGAAGAAATGTGCGGATTCGAGTCAACTGAATTAACCTGATAACAGGAAATGCATCCGTTTAGCGGTCGGGCAACGCCCGGCGTGCATTATCGGATCTTCACCGGCGGCTTCTGTCCCTTGGGAATCAACGTCGTGTATTTACGCTCCTTCGTTCGCAGCTTCCAATCGGCACGGGCGGCAGCGCGTTCTTCGGGATTCTCCAGCAAGTCGAGCGCCGTCACCGCCAGCACTTTTGCACCGTACAATATTCCCTTTTGCCCGATCGTCGAGCCGATGCACGAGACGTTCTGCCAACTATGACCGGGGCTCTTCGACACCAGACAACTGGTGCGCAAACCACCCGTCGGCACGAACCAACTGATATCACCCACGTCGGTCGAGCCTTTGGATGGTGCATTCGAGTCGGCCAGCTTCTGAATCGACTCATCGATTGCCAGCGGAAATTTCGTGCCGAACTGCGCGATAAGCGGCTGCTGTAACCGCCGTGCGTAGGCTTGTTCTTCCTCGTTGAACGACGGCGCACCGACGGCAACCAGATTTTTGTGTATCAATTCCGACAACGGCGTGTTGACCACCAGTTCATGGCAGTCGGTGTCGATCTTCACCCTTAACTTGGTACGCGACATTAAGGCTGCGCCGCGGGCGATGTCGTTGATCCACTTGAAATAGCTTTCCACATCCTGATGTTTGTCGGCCCGAATGAAATACCAGACGGTCGCGTGAGGCGGAACGACGTTCGGTGCGCCGCCGCCATCAGTAATCACATAGTGAAACCGTGCGTCTTCCTTCACGTGTTCGCGCATGTAGTTCACGCCGACGTTCATCAATTCGACACCATCGAGCGCGCTACGTCCACTTTCGGGAGAGCCGGCAGCATGCGCGGCCGTGCCATCGAAGGTGAACTTCACCGAAACCAACGCTTTGGAACTGCCCGACCAGGCCCCGTTGCGGCTGGAAGGATGCCAATGCAGGCAGACATCCAAATCCTTAAAGACTCCGGCCAGCGTCATGTAGACCTTGCCAATGACCGTCTCTTCGGCCGGTGTGCCATATAGCCGAATTGTCCCTTTCAGTTTGTGCTTCTGCATGGCCGTCTTAACCGCCAACGCCGCTCCCAGTGCGCCGGATCCCAAGCCGCTGTGTCCGCACGCATGACCCGGCTTTCCGGCAGCGAACGACTCGCGAACTGGTGAGACCTTCTGCGACATTCCCGGCAGCGCATCGTATTCGGCCAGGATACCGATGACCGGTTTCCCGCTGCCATAGCTGGCAACAAATGCCGTCGGCATGTCGGCCACGCCGGTCTTGACGCTGAATCCTTCCTGCTTCAACTTTGAGATCAACAACGCCGCCGACTTCTTCTCCTGCAGACCGACTTCCGCAAATTCCCAAATCGCCTGATTGACCGCAAGAATGTCCTGACTGCGGGCATCGACATCGGCGAGCGCGGTTTTTTGTGTGGGACGGAAATTTGATGATTTTGCCTTTTGGGCAGCCGCGATCTGCGCCGACCCGGCGATGACCATCACCCCGGCAACCACATAACTGGACACACAGGTCCATTGACCGGCTTTAAAACAAGGGGGTACGCACATTTTCACAAAATTCATGTTGCAAACCTCAGGTGGAATCGAAGCGGCGGAAGAACCACAATTCTGATTGTTGAACGAGAGCTTCATGATATCAAGAGACTCGACGACACACCTCTTGCATTGACGCAACGTACCCTGATCAGATAACTTGTAGTTCATCAGTAACCGCTGATGTATATGTCGGGTTTCAAGGAAAATCCGATCCTTCCTGCTCCGCGATCGTGGGGGCGACATGCCGGACAAATGGATTGACGCGCTTGTAATACGACTGAACGCGGTGGCGTTCGTCGCATGCTTTTTGCTGGTCGCTGAAACGGCGACTGCGCAGCAGCCTGCTTCTTCTCCAGTGCCGTTGCACGTTCGTATCGATCAGTCAACTGCCGATGCTCACATCGGACCGGTTGTTCCGGCGGCTCACGATGCCGAGTTTCTGCGGCGGATTTACCTCGATCTGACCGGCATGATTCCCTCGTCGGCCGAGGCTCGCGCGTTTCTGGCCGATCAATCGCCGGACAAACGCACCAAACTCGTCGATCGACTGCTCGGCAGCCCGGCATACGCTCGACACATTGCCGCCGCATTTGATCTGATGCTGATGGAACGGCGGGGCGACAAGCACGTCAAATCGCCCGAATGGAAACAGTATCTGCAGACATCGTTCGTCGCGAACAAGCCGTACAATCAGTTGGCTGCCGAGATCCTCGGCTCCGACGGAGCCGATCCCAAACTCCGCGCTCCCGCCAAATTTTTCCTCGATCGCGACATCGAGCCGAATTTGACCACGCGCGAAATCGGCCGCATGTTTTTCGGCGTCGATCTCGAATGTGCACAGTGCCACGATCACCCGACTATCGACGACTATCTGCAATCCGACTACTACGGACTCTACGCCTTCGTCAGCCGCACATACGTCTTCCAGCCGGACAAAAAGAAACCGGCGGTCTTGGCCGAAAAAGCTGAAGGCGACGTGAAATTCAAATCGGTTTTCACCGGCTTTGAGGGAGTCACACGGCCCCGGTTGCTGGGCGGAATTGAGATTGAAGAACCGTCGTTCAAAAAGGGCGAAGATTATCAGGTCAAAGCCGACCCGAAGAAAAAGAACATCCGGCCGATTCCCAAATACAGCCGTCGTGCCCAGTTGGCAATACGGGCCACCAACGGCAGCAACCCGGCATTCAATCGCAACATTTCAAACCGTCTCTGGGCACACATGATGGGCCGCGGTCTGGTGCATCCGGTCGATCTTCACAGCGCCGGTAACCCGCCGGCCAATCCCCAGTTAATGCAAACACTCGCCGATGAATTCGTCGCGATGAAGTTCGACGTGAAAGCGTTCATCCGCGAATTAGCGCTTTCGCAGACGTATCAGCGGTCATTCGAAATGCCCGCGAACTTGAGCGAGCACGTCGCCATTGCGAGAAAGCAACTTCCCGTTGCAGAAGCCGCTGCAAAACAACAGTTGGCAGTCGCCGTGGCCGCCGAGAAGGCGGTGGACGAACTCCTTCCCAAGGTTGGAGAAAGCAAGAAGACTGTCACAGCCGCCACCGCTGAACTCACCAAGGCAAACGCGGCGATGACCGCTGTTCAAACGGCAGCGACCACGGCCACCAAGGCGCAAGCCAACGTTGTGCAAATGCTTGCCCCGAAACAGCAGATTGCCAAGTCGCTGACAGAAGCGGTTGAGAAGATTCAAGCGGCCCTGAAAACTCTTCCCGATGATAAAGAACTCGCCGCAGTCGCCGCAAAATTTGTTGCGAAGGCAAAGTTGACGACCACCGAAGTGGCCGCGTTGACAAAGACACTCGCCGAACGGAAGACGGCAAACGCGGCAGCACAGCAGAAACTGGCTGCCGCCCAAAAGCTGGCTGCGAAAAGTAGCGGAGCGGTCGATGCAGCCAAGAAACAACTCGCCGCCCTGACCGCACAGCACACTGCCGCCGCGGCAGCGCTGGCAACCGCGACAAGAGATCTCGACGCAACAGACAAACAGGAGAGCCACACACGCCTGCTGACTTCCTACGGCGACGCACAGGCCAAACTTGCTGCCACCAACGCGACCATCGGCAAGACATCAGCGGCGCTGGCCGCTATGCACGCCGGTTTGAATCAGCTTGTGGCGAAAATGGCAAAATCTCAGGCAGACTTACCTGTGATGCAAAAGGCCAATGCAGCGGCAGTGGCAGCACTCACCAAAGCGAACGCGGACTTCGTCGGCAAACCGGATATCGCAAAACTGCTAACCGAATCGGTTGCCAAGGCCGAAGCAGCCGGACAGAAACTGCCGAACGACACGGAACTGGCAGCCGCAGTCGGCAAGTTGAAGCAACGGTCGCAGAAACTGAATCAGGAAATTATAGAATACCGCAAAGCGATCACTTCCCGAACGGCCGAGCGGAAGGCAGCAGCCGATAAACTCGCCGCACTCACCCAATCAATCGCAACCGCAACCGCCGCCACTGCCGATATGAAGAAACAGGCGGTCGCGTTGGAAACGCAGCGCAAACAGGTGGCCGCCAAAGTCGAAGCCGAACAAGCAACGGCCGATTCGGCCTTTGATTCACTGACAGATCAATGGAGTACTCATTTTGCCGTCACACCCATCGAAGCACTCACGCCAGAACAAATTGCGTGGAGTGTGTTGCAATCAACCGGACAATACGACCGGCAACATGCTGCATCGGCTGCTGAGATCAACAAGAAAACACCAATGACCGAGGCAGACCTCAAAGACGCGGCAAAGGTTGCCGCTCGCGACGCGGCAATTGAAGCAGCCACCGTAATTAAGCTGCAGGGCAACGTGAATCAATTCGTAAAACTGTTCGGTGCCGGCGCGGGGCAACCCCAACATGAGTTTTTTGCCACCGTCGATCAATCGCTATTCTTTGCAAATGGCGGCCAGGTTCGCGGTTGGCTCAGCCCCGGCGGCGGAAACCTGACCGACCGCTTGATCAAGACGGAAGACCCGAAAGCCGTGGCAGAGGAACTATACCTCAGTCTGCTGACCCGACAACCCACCGCGGAGGAAACGGCCGATGTCGCCGCCTACCTCATAGCGAAGAAAGACAAGAAAAACGAAGCCGTGCAGGAACTGGCCTGGGCGTTGTTAACGTCAACCGAGTTTCGCTTCAATCACTAACAGCTTTTCCACGTCCCGCAAGCGGGACGGCTAAAATCGACAAGACAAACTCTATCCAATTCACGGCGGCATGAAGCCGCCACCGCAGGAGAAACCGTCATGAAATGCGATTACGCGTGTCTTTCAGGCGAGCATGAAATCGGCCGTCGTCAGTTTCTCGGCGGTTTGGCTGGCGGCGTCGGAGCCATTGCCGGCGGTCTGGGCATGATGGCAAGCCCTGCCGCAGCGAAGCAACTTTCGAAAGATCAGAAGCGGGTCGTCGTCATTTACATGTCGGGCGGCCTCAGCCAGTTGGAAAGTTGGGATCCCAAACCCAAAACCAAGACCGGCGGACCGTTCCGCGCTATTCCCACTTCGGTTCCCGGCGTGCACATTTCCGAGTTGCTGCCGCTGACCGCAAAGCATATGGACAAACTGTCCATTGTGCGGGGCATTAACACCAAGAACGGTGACCACGGCAAAGGCAGTTATCAGATGCAATACGGCCGGAACCAGCGGCCCGGCATTCAGTTGCCAAATCTGGGGGCCGTCTGCGCGAAGGCTTTGGAGTCGCCCACCAATCCGCTGCCCGGTCACATTCGCATTCCCGGTGGCGGACGCGGCAACGATGCCGCCTATTTGGGACCGCGATATGCCAGCATCGGCATCAATGGAAAGCCGCCGGCCAACTCCGCGCGGGTGAGTTCTTTGACAGAAGAGGCGGATCAGGCACGCAACGCATTTCGACGTAAGGCGAACAGTCGGTTCGATCGACAACGGCGAACGGCCCAAACCGATGCCTACACCTACAGCTACGAGCAAGCCCAGGAATTGATGAAGAAGCGCGGCGTCTTCGACGTGGCGAAAGAACCGGCGGCGGATCACGAACGCTACGGCAAGCACGACTTCGGCCAACACTGCTTAATGGCCCGCCGACTGCTCGAAAATGGAATCACGTTCGTTCAATTGTCGCATTCCAATTACGACACGCACAACGAGAACTTCAATTTCCATCTTGAGCAGCTCGGTGAATTCGACCGCTCGTACTCGGCCCTCGTTAGTGACCTGCACGAACGCGGCATGCTCGACAGCACGCTGATTATCGTCATGTCCGAATTCGGCCGCACGCCGAATATCAACAAGTACTATGGTCGCGATCACTGGGGAACCGCCTGGTCGGTTTGTCTGGCTGGCGGACGGCTCCAACGCGGGGCGGTTGTCGGCAAAACCAATGCGGGCGGCACGGCGGTGATTGAGGACGAAGTCGATCACGGCCATCTGTTCCATACCTACCTAGCAGCCGTCGGACTCGACTCATCCGACACCTTCGACATCGGCGGCCGCCCGATTCCGTTGGCCGACCCAAGACGCGCACCGATTACCAAGTTGTTGTCATAACGCGACGTTGCCATCAAATGACGCTGTCATAACGCGATATGGAATAGCCATGAATCAAGAAAACACTCCCGAAGCTGCAAAGCCAGCCACGTCGCCGCTCGATGCCAAGCAGGCGCACGTGAAGGCAACGTGGAAGCACGGCAGCCCGCTGATCGCGTGTCGGTACGATCCCAAGGGCCGATATCTCTTTACCAGTGGCGAAGATTATTCGCTACAGCGTTGGGATCTCGCCACAGGCAAACCGACCGTCTGGGCGGCACACGAGAGTTGGATTCGCGACATCGCATTCATGGCCGATGGCGAAACGGCAATCAGCGTCGGCTGCGACGATAAAATGATCTTCTGGGCAACCGCCGCTGAAAAGCCGGCTCCGCTGAAGACCATTGAGGCGCACAAGGGCTGGATTCGTGCAGTCGAAGTCAGCCCCGATGGCAAAATGATTGCGACCGGCGGCAACGACAATCTGGTCAAGCTGTGGAACGCCGACGGCAGCCTGCTGAAAGAATTGACCGGGCACGACAGCAACGTCTACAGCATCTTTTTCCACCCCGGCGGTGAGTTTCTTCTCTCCGGCGACCTAGGTGGCAAAGTCCACCAGTGGGAACTGAGTACAGGCAAACTGGTGCGCAGCTTTGACGCCAAGGACCTGCACTCATACAACGGCGGTCAAAAGGTGCACTACGGCGGTGTTCGCAGCATCGCCCTCAGCCCCGACGGCAAACACCTTGCCTGTTGCGGCTTGCACAAAGCGACGAACCCGCTGGGAGCCGTCAACGAACCGTTGGTGATGCTCTTCGAATGGGAAAGCCAGAAGAAGGTTCGCTCGCATGTGGCGGCCGGTGTCAAAGGGATCCTCTGGCAAGTCAACTGGCTGGCCGATGGCACACTGGCAGCGGCGTCTGGCGGCAGCGGCGGCGGATTCCTCATCTTCTGGAAGCCGGGCGAAGACAAGGAATTCCATAAACTCAAACTGCCCAATACGGCTCGCGATGCCGACCTGCACCCCAACGGCCTGGAACTCGCCACCGTTCACCACGATCGCCAGGTCCGCATCACGCGATTGACCGCAAAGACAACGCCAGGCAAGCCGAAACCCAAGAAATGACCGATCAGTACCCCGTCGGCTGATTGAACTGCGCCCCGCAGACGAGATTGACCATGCTCGACATTGTGGCCGGCCGCGGACACGAAAACTGCGATGCCGTTCATCGCCGCGGCTTCTTACAGGTCGGTACGCTTGCCTTGGGCGGACTCAATCTCGCCGACTTGCTCGCGACCCGCGCTCGCGCCGCGTCCGCTGGACAGCCCGTCAAAAAGACATCGGTCGTCTTACTGTTTCTCACCGGCGGCCCCAGCCAGATCGAAACCTTCGATCCCAAAATGACCGCGCCCGCCGAATTTCGCAGCGTCACCGGCTCCGTCGCCAGCCGTCTCACCGGCGTATCGCTTGGCGGCACGTTCACCCGACTGGCCCCACTGGCCGACAAGATGGCGCTCGTTCGATCATTCACCCACGAAACCGCCAATCACACCAAGGCGGTTGAACAGGTCGTTCGCGGGGGCAACCCCATCGATCGCGCCGGCATGGGGGCAATCGCTACGCACCTGCGCGGCACCGGCCACCCCCGCACCGGGATGCCGACTCACGTCTACCTGTCCGCAGAGGAAGTCGATCGCCAATTCAACAAAGAGCGTCTGCGTCTTCTGGCAGCTTCCGGCGCAGGCGGACTGGGTGGCGCGTACGGGCCGCTCGAAATTCAAGGCGAAGGCGAGTTCAACCGCAACATGATCCTGCGGATTTCCAACCGGCGGCTCGACGACCGTCTCGCTTTGCGCAATTCCCTCGATCAACTGCACCGACGCGTCGAAGACAACGGCATTCTGCAAGGACTCGACCAATTTCAGCAACAGGCAGTCGATCTGGTCATGGGCAAATCGCGGGCCGCGTTCGATCTGTCGCAGGAATCCCCGCAGTTGCTCAGACGGTACGATACCAGCCACATCATGACGGGAATCACCAAATCGCGTCCTTCCGCGTTGGGGAAACAACTGCTGCTCGCGCGGCGGCTATGCGAGGCCGGTTGCGGGTTCGTCACGATTCACAATCCCGGCTGGGACATGCACGGCGGTGACACCCAACTCAATATGCCCCATGGCATGGAGACACTCGGGCGCGCGGTCGATCATGCCGTCAGCGCGTTTCTCGAAGACGTTGATCGTCGCGGTCTTTCCGATAGAATTCTACTCATCGTCACGGGAGAATTCGGCCGCACGCCGAAGGTCAAAGACAACGGCGGTCGCGATCATTGGCCGCGATTGAGTACGCTCGCTTTCGCCGGCGGCGGCCTGCAAATGGGGCAGATCGTCGGTGCCTCAAATGCGCGGGCCGAAGAGCCGCGCTCAAACCCGGTCACGCTCGACAACCTTTTCGCCACCGTGTTGTACGTTCTGTTCGACCTGCCCGCCTTGCGAAGTCACACCGGCTTGCCGCGCAACATCGCCTCGCTCATCGACCGCAGCCAGCCAATTTCGCAACTGATCTGACCGTGGCCGACAATTGGCACGTCAGCAGCGATTTAGCGGCATTGATTTAACGGCGGACATATTTCTTCAACTGCCCGTCCGAGCCGACTTCGCTGACATACAGGTCGCCGTGGCTATCGCCCCAGATGCCGTGTGGGTAGCTACGGAATTGGTGCGGCTGATTTCCCGCTTCCCCCCACTGCGAAAGAATCTCTCCGCTGCGGTTGAGAATCGACACGCGATGGCCGACTTCCGCCATGTAAATGGTCTCGTCGGCGTCGAACCAGAGTTTGTCGGGCCGTAGGAAACCGGGCCATTGCCGTTGAAAGTTGCCGTCGCCGTCGAATATCTGAATCCGATTGTTCTCCCGATCGCAAATGTAGACGTTGTAGTCGCGATCGACCCAGACGCTATGCACCAGGTCGAATTGCCCAGGCCCATCGCCTGGTTCGCCCCAACTGAAAAGCAACACTCCCTCGGGCGAATACTTATGCACTTTAAAATTGCCGTATCCATCGCTGATGTAAAAACAGCAATCGGGCGCAATCGCCAGATCGGTTGGCATATTGAACGGAACGCCGGGCGGCCGCGGTATGCCAGGCGAACCGAGCGTCCATTTGAGCCGGCCTTCCGAATCGAATTTGTGCACACAGTGCGTGTTTCGCTCGGTGCAATAAATATTGTCGTCAGCGTCAATAAAGATGCCGTGCGCGTCCTTTAAAACATCTTCGCCCCACGTGGTGACGAACCCACCGCTTCGGTCGAAGACGATCATCGGATGTTCGCTGCGGCTGTAAACGTAGACGCGGTCCCGGCTTTCAACGGCAACACTCGGAATCCAACCCAGCGACCAACCGGCAGGCAGTTGTACCCAATCGGCAATCACATCGTACTGAAAGTCGCCGGAACCGACTGGCATTTTCCACCATCCTTCAAGAAAAACCCATCTCACGTCGTTTGGGGCGCGAAAGATACCGTGGTCGCACGACCATAGCCCGCCGTGTCAGTCGAACAAACCGTACCGCACGATGCACCATAGCGCTTTGATGCCGTCCCGCCAACCGATTTTCTTGCCTTCGTCGTACGTGCGGCCGGAGTAGCTGATCGAGATCTCGTACACCGGATAACGGCGACGCGCAATCCGCGCGGTCAGTTCCGGTTCGATGCCGAAGCGGTGTTGCTTCAGTCGCGGCGCAATCTCTTCAATCACCTCACGGCGGAACACCTTGTAGCAGGTCTCCATGTCGGTCAGGTTGAGATTGGTGAAACTATTGGAAAGCGTCGTCAGCATTTTGTTCGCGACGTAATGCCAGAAGTAAAGCACCCGATGCGCCTGGTCGCCAAGAAAACGGCTGCCGTAAACCACGTCGGCTTTGCCATCGATGATCGGCTTCAGCAATCGCGGAAATTCCGCCGGGTCGTATTCCAAATCGGCGTCCTGCACAATCACAATGTCACCCGTGCACTTCAGAAATCCCGTTTTCAGCGCCGCCCCTTTGCCCTGGTTGCGTTCGTGAAACAACACCGTCACGCGATTGAACGAGTCGTAATCGTCGCGGTCGGCGAGTTGCCGCAATATGTCCGTCGAACCGTCCTGGCTGCAATCGTCAACGAGAATTATCTCCTTGCGAATTGGCACTTGGCACACCCGCTGCAGCAACTCTTCAATCGTGTCCTTTTCGTTGTACACAGGGATGACGACCGACAGCAACATGTCCGACGGGATGACATAGAAACCCAACTGCTGGCAGGCCACTTCACCCAGCGCAGCCTGCATCAACGCGTACCATTCGGGTGAAAACGGTGCAGCGGTTACGTCGAGATCGCTTTGCGGCGGCGTTTCGGACACTTCTTGCATCAAGGCCTCAGGCACAGCTCGGTGGTTCGTAAACGTGATTTCGATGAAGGCTCATCGCAGGATTGCGCCTCTCCAGTGTATACGATTTCGCTGCCGTTGTTGAATAACGCCTAGCCGCTATGGTGGGAAATTCCAGATGAAACCGCTGGAGGAACCGACACAACCCGGATAAACTGACCGACCGGCTACGCCGCCGGAAGCCCCGTACTGGCAAAGCCGTTTGTCGCGACGTTTTCGAGACGCACCTTTTGCTTTCCCAACCCCCTCCAAACCGCAGTGAGAATTATGGCCGAAACTTCGATTGTGCTGACCGATGTTGCCGACGGCGTTTGGCTCGACTCGTGGTCACTCTCGGGAACCGACGGCCCGATTTTGGCTGATTCGGGTGATTGGTCGGTCAACAAACGCACGCTTCGCGGCGGACTGTCCAACGGTGTCGATGTCGTCGAAGTGAACAACGGTGCGTTCTCAATTCAACTATTGCCGACGCGGGGCATGGGACTTTGGAAAGCCGACTACCTCGGAACGCAGTTGGGCTGGAATTCGCCCGTTTCCATGCCGGTGAATCCGGCGTATGTTAATCAGGAATCGCGGGACGGATTGGGCTGGCTGTCGGGCTTCAACGAACTGCTTTGTCGCTGTGGTTTGTCGTTCAACGGCCCGCCGGGAATCGATGTGCAAGTCGATTCCGAGGGCAACCGCAGCGAGACGCCGATGACACTGCATGGCCACATTGCCAATACACCTGCCCATTATGTCGAGGTGCAGATTAACGACGACGGGCCGGGAGTCATCTCGGTCACCGGCCTGGTCGATGAAGCATCGATGTTTGGATCGCATTTGCGACTGAAGAGTACGCTTTCGACCGCAGCCGGCTCGAACCGGTTGACGATCACCGATGAAATCACCAACCTCTCCGCCAGCCCCGCGGAATTGGAACTGCTTTATCACACGAATTTTGGACGCCCGTTTCTCGAAGCCGGGGCGAAGTTTATTGCAGCGGTTCGTGAACTGGCGCCGCGCAACCTGCGAGCAGCCGAAGGTATCGACGATTGGCAGACATTTGGCCCGCCACAAACCGGGTTTGAAGAGCAGGTCTACTTTCTCGAACCTGCCACAGACGATGAAGGCAACACCATCGCCATGCTTCATAATGCCGCCGGTGATCTCGGCGTCAGCCTGGCGTTCAACGTTGCCCAACTTCCCTGCTTTTCTCTCTGGAAGAATACGCAGGCCGAAGACGACGGATTCGTGACCGGCCTGGAACCATCAACTGACTTCCCGAATCCGCGCACGTTCGAGCGGAAACAGCAACGCGTTGTCACGTTGCCCGCCGGCGGCTCGCATGTCGCCGAACTGCAAATCGCCGTGCACAACACGGCCGATTCAGTTGGCGAAACCCAGCGACAGATATCCGCCATTCAGGGGAAACTTGCCCCGATTGTGCACGGCAAACCGCACTCCCGATTCTCACCCATCGGCGATTGAAGATAGCATGCTGGTGGAATTGACGCCCCAGTTGCGCGCTGACCGACCGGCATTCGGTCGATGCCCGGCAGGAAACGGCGCGGTTTCGCACGCATTCGTTGTCGATTCGACGACACCAATCGCGGAATCGATACACAATTGCAGCTGAGTCCACAGCGTCGGACGACGCACCGAAATACTTTAGTCGTTTACCGGAAACGGCTTAGAGTTTTTCCAAGTTCTCTTGCCAACTCTGGCACCCGCTTTGCGTTTCTTTGGAAGTATTGAGTGAAGTCAATCGCATTGGAATCCAGAACAAGAAATCCGAAAACACGTTTTCCAACAACCAGGGTGCCAATGCGGGCCGGAATGTCCCGACACTCTTTACTTTCCCGAAACGACCAACAGGAGAATGACCAATGAAGAGCCTATTGATGCTTGGTGCAATTGTTGCCGCGACAGTCGGTTTGGCCGCCCCAGAAACCGCGCAGGCCGAACATTGCTACAACGGATACAGTGGATACGGCGGTGCGCGATACAGCTCGGGCTACAGCTACGCACCGCGCTCATACGGCTACAGTTACAGCCAGCCGCGGTATAACAGTCGATCGAATTACGGCGGATCGCATTATGGACACGGCCACAGTTACGGCCGAAACTACGGTCATTACGGCGGACGTGGATACGGTAATAGTTACGGCGGCTTTGGGGTCGGCATACGCACCCGCGGCTTCAGCTTCAGCTATCGCCGATAACGGCACATTGAAGAAATCACGAGAAACGTTTTGGCGGCTCCCGAGAACGGCGCGACCGGCCCGCGCGCCAAATCGGGGGCCGTTTCTTGTTATCGAGTTCTTGACCTCTTGAACTATCTCAGCAATCTTCAATTGAAGGGTGCCACTGGCGTGTCGCCAGTGCCCACCGCGCTGCACTGGCGACACGCCAGTGGCACCCATTCCGTCAATCGATACTTCACGCCGTACCTGCTTCCGCACGTCACTCATCGTCGGGAACATCGTCGCCCATTTCGAGCTGCCGCATCTTGCGATACAGATTCGAGCGGTGCAGGCCTAACAGTCGTGCCGCCTCGCTCATGTTGCCCCCCACTCGCTTGATGGCCCGCTGAATAAAATCCTGCTGGAATGTTTGCGTCGCTTCCGTCAAGCCAACATCCAGAGACGGCTCCAGCGACGATTGTTCCTCCGGGCTGAGAATAAACGCAATATCATCCGCTTCGACTCGGTCGGCCGGGCTGAGAAAGGTCACACGTTCCATCAGGTTTCGCAGCTCACGAATGTTGCCCGGCCACGAGTGGCACTGCAAACGCCGTCGCGCATCGTCTGAAAGTTGTAAGCCGGGACGATTGGCATCGATGCTGAATTTTTGCAGGAAGTATTCGGCCAACTGCAAAATGTCTTCCGGGCGATCGCGCAGTGGAGGTAGCAACTGGGTGACCACACTCAATCTGTAATAAAGGTCTTCGCGGAACCGTTTCTCTCGAACGGCTTCAGTCAAATTTGAATTGGTGGCGGCGATCACCCGCACATCGACCGGGAACGGCTTCGAGCCACCCACCCGCGTGACCACTTTTTGCTCCAACACGCGTAACAATTTCGCTTGACCCCCGGGGCTCATGTCGCCAATTTCATCCAGAAGCAGCGTTCCGCCGTCGGCAAGTTCAAACTTCCCTTGCCGCATTTCATTCGCGTCGGTGAACGCACCTTTTTCGTGTCCGAACAGTTCGCTTTCCAGCAGGGTTTCTGCGATCGCGGCGCAATTGACCGCGACAAACGGGTGCTGGGCGCGAGGCCCCTGAAAATGTAAAGACTGTGCAACGACCTCTTTACCCGTGCCGCTTTCTCCTAACACCAGCACGGGCAAATCGGTGGCGGCCAAACGCTTAATCGTTTCACGCAACGCCACTATCGCCGCACTTTCACCAATAATGCGCACGCCCTGCGCAATCTGTTCGGTCAGTTGCTGTCGGCTGCGGATCAACTCTTCCCATTCCCGCGTGTTCTGCATGGCCGTTGCGGCATGCACACCAAGCTGCGACAGGCTGGCTTCGTCGTCGGCGTTGAATGCGCCCTGGTTCTTGTTGATCGCCTCAAACGCGCCAATCATCTTGCCTTCGGAGTCGCGCATGGGAACGCAAATCAGATTTCGCGTTCGATAACCGCTCTCCTTATCGACCGCGGGATTGAACCGCGAATCTTTGTACGCGTCATCGACGCGGAGTGTTGCACCGGTTTGAATCACTTCGCCCACAATGCCGGCACTGTCGGGGATTCGCAGTTCTTCCATTCCCAGTGCCGGGCAGGCCACCAGTTCGTTTTCTTCTTCATCCCAAATGAAGATACTCGACCGGTCGCAATCGAGAAGCCGTGTCGCCTCGACGGCGATCACTTCCATCAATCGCCCCGATTTTCGCGCCTGCGCAAACGACGATGTGATTTCCAACGTGCTCTTGAGCCGATCGATTCGCAGCGCGTCGTGCTCGCAGCGGGAAACAACGTTCAGGCAATAGGCCAGCGTGCGTCCAATTGCCAACGTCGGGGCCAGTAACTCGTCGGACAGCATACGACCGGCGAGCAACAACAAACGGCCCGACTCCTCATTCCCCGCCAGCGGAACCGTCAACAGCGAGCAGCCCGACGGATCTTCCGACCGATGCCAGCCGGCCGCGCTGCGGTCGAGTGACTCTTCGAGGATGTGAAAAGGTAGTTGCGGCATCGCCTGCCGTCCGAATTCCGCCACCGACTGCCATTCGGGCGTTCGTTCGATCACGCAGACCCACTGAGCCGAAAATTCCGTCGCGATTTCCGGTAACTGCTCGTGCAGAAATCGGCTCAGGCTATCAATGTGTGCGGCAGAACTCAGCAGCCGATCGCACACCTGCAGGCTCGTCGCCCGCGGATCGGAGCTGGAAAGCCACGGCAATTGCGACCAGGTGAGCCAACTACTTTCGACGTCCGTTGTCATCAATCGATCCGTTCTAAGTCAAATTGGGCATCGCAGCCAGTTTCCTGTCGCTGATTCGGGTCAGGTTGCGGTCGTCAACATGATAACACGCGCCAAGATTCCGTCCAGTCGGTGGTTCGATTCGTGCGAGGCTGTTTGTTGAAATTGAAAGCCCGACGCGGGCCGGTTACAGTCCATGCTCGAATCGTGATGAGACTCGCTCCAATCGGACCTGAATGTTGTGACGCAACCCCCAACGATTGCTCAGAAGCCTATCGGCCCGGCGGCGGCGGCCTTGTCGCTGTTTCTGGCCGCGCTGTGGGGAGGGACACCGGTCGCCATTCAATTCACCGTCGATCAGTTGCCGCCGGTTTTCACCGCAGGATTGCGGTTCGGGTTGGCAGCGCTTTTCATGCTGGTCTGGTGCCAGTTCGAGAATTGCGGAATCCGGCTCCGAAAAGGGCAAGTCACTCCGGCCGTCATCAACGGTCTGTTGCTGTTCGTGCAGATCGTGCTCTTCACAGTCGGAATTTGGATGACGACCGCATCGCACGCGACGGTCCTCATCAACACGTTTGTGCTCTGGGTCGCCGGCATCGACCATTTTGTGACGAAACTCAGCCGCCTGACAGCCGTCAAAATCGCCGGTCTGGTCTTCGCGGCTGCGGCAGGCTTCATCATCTTCGTTGTCTCGGATTCGTCAGCTTCCGAGGCAACGCAGCGCGACACCCCCTCACTGTGGGGCGACCTCTGTCTGGCTGCCAGCGCCTTCGTCCTCGGCATCAAAATCATCTACACCAAGATGGCAACGCGTCACGTCGAACCGGGCAAGCTTATGTTGTGGCACGACATCATCGGCACAGTGCTGTTTTTTCTCTGCAGCCTGTTGTTTGAATCGCCGTTGTCGATTTCGCTGAGTGAGATCAGCCGGCCGACAATCCTGGGAATGCTTTATCAGGGAATTGTCGTTTCCGGATTCTGCTTTGCCGCGCAGACCGTCTTGCTCAAACGGCATTCGGCATCCGGCATCTCAGTCTTCAGCGTGGCGACACCGTTGTTCGGTGTCAGCGCGGCCGTGATGCTGCGCGACGATGTTCTTTCCCCCTGGCTGGTGGCATCCGGCATCTGTGCCGCGCTTGGCATTTTGCTGGTCAACCTGCCCGCGTGGAAAGCAAAAACACAAAGTGATTAGCTGCGGTGTAACACACCGCAGCAGCGCGACAACAAATCGCAAGAAACCCGGTTTTTTGAAAAAACCGGGTTTCTGACGTCACTGTGCTATTTCTTCGGCGGATCAACCTTCTCGCCGTACAAACGAATGTCGTCGAAGTTGCCCGTGTCGTCGAACGACCCCAAACCCACACGGCCCCAGGTGAAAGTCTTATCGACGGCAGTCATCACCGGGTTTTTCATGTCGTCGAAATAGACGTCGATCTTGCCGCTCTTCGCGTCGCGGACAATTCGCGCGTGATGCCATTTGTCGTCCCAGTTCGTTCCGTCGGTCGACTTCGTCGAAATCTTCTTGCGGGGTGAGTTGTTGACGATAAAAATCTGGTTCGCATGATCGTCGGCCTTCTTGCCGAAATGCACGTAGTGCAGATGCGAGTCGTCCTGGTACCCAAAGAACAGACACATATCGCGGTGACCGTAATCGGGGTGCGTCGATTGCAGCTTGACGTCGAGGACAAAACTGCCGACGTTGATACCTTTTAACAGCGAGCGGTTGTACGGTTGACGGACCGGCGGATTGAACTTGCTGCGTTTTTTGAACTGGTTGTAAACGCGATTTCCATCCTGATCGACAATCTTCCACGCGGTGGCGTCGGTGGGTTCCCACTGGTCTGTCTTGCCCGAGTCGAAACCTTCGGAGTACAGCAGCGGCAACCCATTCAGCGTCTTGGCCGGCGGCGATGACTTCTCCCCGCCCGATGTCTGCGGAGTCAGGGCGAATGACAGGACAACGCAGGTCGCAACGGCGGGAAGTAATCGTCTGGGCATCGTGATCTCCAACTGGCAAACGAGAATGCAGCGCGATCTCGGGGATGAAGGTGTTGTTGTACTCGGCGAGTAACGCAACATCCATTGGAACCGTTTTCTGACCTCACGGCAAGTTCGTGCTATACTGCCGCCGCCGGATTGATGGCGAAACCACAAGCGACATTTTCGATCGAGGAGAAACACGTGCGACCAATGCCCGCCGTTGCCACATTCATCGGACTTCTTCTTTCCTGTCATCTTGCATCGGCCGCGCATCTCGGAATGGGTTTCCGTGTCGGCGAGGTGACGCAGGACTCGGTCATTGTCTGGGCGCGAATTACCAAGACGGCCGAGCGAAACTGGAAGGGCTATCGCGACCCGAAAAAACGCGAGCCGAAAATGGCCAAGTATGTTCCCTCGAAGATCGCCGTCGCCGACCGAGAGGGAGAAATCACCGGTGCGCCGGGGCAACTCCGCGTGCTGTACGCCACCGACAAGAACCTTTCCAACGCGATGGCAACGGATTGGTTAACCGTTGGACCTAAGACGGATTTTGTGCATCAGTTTCAACTCGAATCGCTCAAGCCGGGGACGAAGTATTTTTTGAAGGTCGAAGCCCGCGACGATGCCAGTGCGAAAATCTCCGCGAAATCAACCGGTTCCTTCGGCACGGCGATGCCGAAAGACCGTTGGCAGGATGTCTCTTTCGGCGTTGTAACCGGGCAGTCGTATTGGGACCTCGACGACCCGGACGGTTATCACATTTATCCGGCGATGCAGAAACTCGGGCTGGATTTTCTGGTTCCCACCGGCGACACCGTTTACCTCGACAGCGAAGCCCCCCGCGCCCGCACGGTTGCGTTGGCCCGTTACCATTGGCATCGCATGTACTCGTTGCCGCGGCACATCGAACTGCATCGCTACGTGCCCGGCTTCTGGGAAGTGGACGACCACGACACTTGGTGCAACGACTGCTGGCCATCGATGAAAGCCAAGTGGATGAACCCGCTGACCTTCAAACAGGGATTCGATATCTACCGCGAACAGGTTCCGATGGGAACAATGACTTACCGGACCGTTCGCTGGGGCAAGGGCCTGCAGGTGTGGATGGTGGAAGGGCGACTATTTCGCGACCCGAACAACAGTCCCGATGGGCCGGACAAATTCATCTGGGGCGAAGAACAGCGCGACTGGCTGATGAAAACGATTCTCGAAAGCGACGCCGACTTCCGCGTGTTGATCAGTCCCACGCCCATCGTCGGCCCGGACCGCACGAAAGGTAAGAACGACAACCACTCCAACACCGCCTTTCAGACCGCCGGCAACTTCTTCCGTAACTGGACGAAAGAGAAACAGCTGAAGAATCTTTACATCTGCAACGGCGACCGGCACTGGCAATACATGTCGATCGATCCCGAAACCGGCCTCCGCGAATTCTCCTGCGGCCCCGCCAGCAACAAACACGCCGGCGGAAATCCACAGCAGGACAAATCGATTCAGCCGTGGTTACGAGTCAAAGGCGGCTTCCTCACCGTGTCGGTTGCACGCAAAGAAGACAAACCGACGGTCGCCTTCCGTCACCACGACGTGCATGGCAAAGTCGTGCATGAATACACGGCGACATCGGCCGACTAAGACCGAGAACTATTCCTCAACCGAAAACCGATGCACGGTCGTTTGCTTATACACTTCGCCCGGTCCATAAACCGTCGTGGGGAAGTCTGGTTGGTTGGGTGAATCGGGGAAGTGTTGGGCTTCGAGGCAGAATGCCGTGTGTTGGGCGAAGTTGCCGTTGGCTGGTGCGCCGTCGAGGAAGTTTCCGGTGTAAAGTTGGATGCCCGGTTCGGTGGTGAGGATTTTCATCACGCGCCCCGACTTCGGATCACGAACTTTGGCGGCGAGTCGCAGTGTTTCGTCCCAGCCGTCGATTACGTAGCAGTGATCGTAACCGCCGTTTTCGTCATCGCCTTGGACTACGCTGAAGCGTGAGGCGATGGCCATCGGTTTTGTGAAATCCATCGGCGTGTCGGCGACTGCGTTTTTGTCGCCGGTGGGAATCAGCGTCTCATCGACCGGCAGGTAATTGTCGCACGGCAGCGTTAACACGTGGTCAAGAATCCGCAGCGTTCCTTCGCCATCGGTCACACCGGCCAGATTCCAGTAGCAGTGGTTGGTGAGGTTGATCGGCGTTGCCTTGTCGGAAGTGGCTGTGTATTCAATTCGCAATTCATTGTTGTTATTGACGGTGTAAAGTACGGTTGATTTCAACTCGCCGGGATAGCCTTCTTCGCCATCTTCGCTGACATAGGTCAATTCGACGGCGACCGATTCGTCGCTATCGGTTTCTACGACACGCGCGATCCAAACGACATCATTGAACCCGACATCGCCGCCATGCAAGTGGTTTGGATCGTTGTTGGTGGCCAACGTGTATTCGTTATCGCCGATGGAAAACTTGCCCGCGGCAATGCGATTGGCGTAGCGGCCGACGATGGCTCCAAAATACGGGTCTTTGTTTTCTGCGTCGGCGTAGCCGTCGAGACTGTCGAAACCAAGCGTAACGTTCGCGAAGTTTCCGTCTTTGTCTGGAACGTGAACCGAAGTGACGATGGCGCCGTAGGTCATGATCGACACCACCATTCCCTTCTCGTTGGAAAGCAGAAAGCGCTCGACCGCTTCTCCAGCGGGCGTCTCACCGAACGGTTCCTGCTGAACGGCTAATTCCGGCGAGGTGTCGGTCTCGTCGCTGTTGCCATTGTCGCCGTTCGTCATTCCTGTATCTCCGTTTGCAGATTCGTCGGTGCCGGGCGAGTCGGAATTACCACATCCCAAACCGCAGAGTGCCACGACAACGAGTAAGACCGACAGTAATAACGCAGGTGAACGTTGCATTGGAATAATTCCCATGAAACAGACGGCAACTTCAAAGATCCGACAAAAACAGTCTGACAGCCTAAGGCGGTATCTTCAGCAAGTCGCGTCGCCGGGTCAAGTGGACTCGCAGAAAACAAACCGGCCGGGATTTAGAATGTTGTGTGGGTCGAGCGACGTTTTCAACTGCTGCATCAACGGCCAGCCGGGTTCCGGCTCACCCATAGTCGGCAGGTCTTGCGCCCAGCCGGCATCGCAGTTGAGAACCACCAGATTTCCCCTGCCGCTGCACGCCAGTTCCCTTAGCGGCTTGAGCAGCCCTGACACTTGCTCGATTGTCGATGCCTTATCCGGCAGATGACCGATGACCAGTCCGTCGCCCGCGTGTGACTGGACGGCAATGTTTTGCGATGTTGCCTGCTCGATGAACTGCAACGTCTTCGAGGGCAACATGCCCGCTTGGAACGTCAACGGCGCGTCGGAAGCGGTTGGAAACTCGGTTAATGCCTGCAACAATCGCGTCGCCGATTCGTCCCCGGTCACTGCAATTTCACCTGGCTGATTTTGCTGCAATTCGTCCTTCAACTTTTCCACCTGCCACGCAGTTTCGCGTGCAGTTCCTTCCAGGCCGATGATGAGTACCGGACCATCACAAGGGAGATCCTGCCGCGCTTCGGCTGAAACCTGCTTCGCAGCAGACGAGTTGAGGACGTCCAGCACCACCGGTCGGGCCGACGATTGCTGCAGATCATTCAGGGCAGAATCGATCTCTGCGAAAGCGTTAAACGATGTCCACAACAGCACGGTCGATTCGGGCAACGGTTTCAGTTTGAGCGTCAATTGGGTGATGATCGCCAGCGACCCCAACGAGCCCACCATCAGCTTGCACAGGTCGTACCCGGCCACATTTTTTACGACGCGGCCGCCAGAATGGAACTGGCGCCCGGCGGCATCGATGGCGGTCAACCCGATGACGTAATCGCGCATCGTTCCCAAGCCGTATCGCCGCGGTCCGGCGGCGTTGATTGCCACGACACCACCCAGCGTCGCACGATTCGATTGCGCGACGTCGATTGGCAATTGCTGTCCTTGTTCGCGCAACAGGGCGGCCAACTCATCCATGCGGATGCCCGCTTCGATGGTAATCGTCATGTCGCGAACAGGGTAATCGACGGTCTGCGTCAAGTTTGCCAACGAGACCAGCGTTCCCGGTCGAGTTGCCGCTCGACCGAAATTCAACGACGTTCTTCCCCCCACCGGATACAACGCGAGGCGTTCGCCCGAATCGTTCTCTTGAACAAACCGTTGCAACTCTCCCTGTGAGGCGGGTGCGAATTCGTTAGACGTTTGGTGCATCTGATCGTGTTGCCTGGTTGTGCGAATTGAGTCAGAAGTCAGGGGGCAGATGTCAGAGGTCAGAGGATCGCCGCGTTCAACTGATCTCTGACTTCTGTTCTCTGACCTCTCTTTACGACGCGGCTTGCTTGCCCGGGTGATCGCGTTCGATGTGTTCCATTCCACAGGCGCCGGCCGTCGGTAACATTTTTGAGGGGCTGCAACGGCTGTCCGGATTGAACACAAGACGAATGTCGGCCATCACGTCCAGGTCCTCCGCTGTAAACATCTTGTCCATAAAACCAATCTTTTCCACGCCAATGCCATGCTCGCCGGTCACGCTGCCGCCCAACTCCAGGCACTTGCTCAGAATGGCATCGCTGGCTTTCATCACGCGGCCGATCTGCTCCTGGTCGCGTTCGTCGAACAACAGAATGGGGTGGATGTTTCCGTCGCCCGCGTGAAACACGTTGACGATTCGTATGCCGTGTTCCTGTCCCGTTGCGGTGATGAATTCCAGAATTTCCGGCAGGCGTGTGCGCGGCACGACTCCGTCCTGCGTGCAATAACTCGGGCTGAGCCGTCCCACGGCACCGAATGCTTGTTTGCGACATTTCCACAATAGTTGGCGTTCCGCATCGGAGGTCGCACGGCGAACTTCGCGGGCGCCATGCTCGTTGCAAATTGTGACGATGCGTTCGGCTTCTTCATCGACGGCCACTTCCAGACCATCAACTTCAATGAGCAACACGGCTCCAGCATCGAGTGGAAAACCGAACTTGTATGCTTCTTCAATTGCCCCGACAATCCCCTGATCCATCAATTCCAGGGCCGCCGGTATGATGCCGACCCCAATGATTCCGCTGATGGCCTGCGTGGCGTCGGCCACTGTTTCAAAGACGCCAAGCAGTGTGCGGTAGGCCGCCGGATCGCGCGTCAGCCGCACAATGACTTTCGTGCAGATGCCGAATGTTCCCTCGCTGCCGACGAAGAGTCCCGTCAGATCGTAGCCGCCGACAGCGCCGGCCGGCCCACCCAATTCCACCACCGATCCGTCGGGCAGAACGGCTTCGATACCGAGCACATGATTGACCGTGACACCGTATTTCAAGGTGTGCGGGCCACCGGAATTCGTCGCCACGTTGCCACCGATTGTGCAGGCCCCCTGACTCGACGGATCGGGCGCATAATGATAGCCGGTGTCTTTGAGTCGCTGCGTCAAATGGACGTTGACTAATCCCGGCTCGACGACAGCATATCGGTCGCGCAGATTGATCTCCAGAATCTGCCGCATGCGAGTCAGCGTAATCATCACGCCGCCACCGACCGGCAGACATCCGCCCGACAAACTCGTTCCTGCTCCACGTGGCACGAATGGCACGTCGAATTTGTTGCACAGCCGCACAATGCCGACCACCTGCTCGGTCGTTGTGGGAAAGACAACAACATCGGGCGACTTCTTTTCGACGATGTAGCCGTCGCATTCGTAAACGAGCAATTCATCGGCGTTATGTAGCAGTCCCTCGTCACCAACGATTTCGCGGAAGCCGTCCAGTAATTCCGCTGCGATTGAACTGGCGGGCGAGTTGGTTTGTGTTGTCATGTGAAAAGAGTCGTTCTTGTGGCGATTGTCGAGTGGGTGATGCGAGTGTTTACAACAGCGTGTCGGAGTGTTTCGGAAACTCCCTCTCCCTCTGGGAGAGGGTTGTCTTTCGGCACATCGGCCACCCTCACCCTGCTTCAGTCGCCTTCGGCTTTGAAGCTGTCCCTCTCCCCCACCGGGGAGAGGGGTTTCGTGGTTGCCTTTAGTACTTGAACCCGTTTTTGCGGATGTGGACCATTGGTTTTTCTGATTCGAGTTTGTCGCCGGAACCGGCTGCTGTGATTTGAACGTGGTAAATCACATGGTCGCCCGCTTCCATTTTCGCGGTGACTTCGCCCGCCAGATAGCCAAGGGCATCATCAAGAACTGTCGCACCGTTGGCCGCTTTGTTGGTCGGCAGTCCCTCGAACGCGGGCTGATCCGGTTCGAAACCACGGCCGAAGTGTTTCAGATAAACCGACTGCGATTCACCGACGAGATTCAGCGCGACCTGCGGCGATTGTTGCAGCCAGTCGTTGATGTATCGCTTGGCATTGACGGCCACCGTAACCGCCGGTGGATCGAATGACGCCTGTTGCACCCAACTGGCGAGCATGCCGGTTTCCTGTCCGTCGCCGTCACTCGCGGTGAGAATAAATACGCCGCTCGGCGTACGTCCCAGCACGGGGCCGATGGCATCGGCGTTGGGGGCTTCGTTGGATTGGGGGTCGTCAGACATCGGTCACCTGTTCATTTCATGCCGAACGGTATTCGACTACGACGCGAATGCGTCGGCTTGGGTTTACTTACCAGATTCTGTGGACTTCAAGGTTCGCCCCAGTTTCTGTTCCACACTTTTTACTTTTGACGTCAACCGTCCGGTTGCACCTTTTCGTGAATCGACCTTGATGCTGCAGGTGACGCGGTCGCAGTCGGCGTTCATCGCTTCATGGCAGCGTCGCACAACGTCAAAGACTTCGTCCCACTCTCCTTCAATGACGGTTCCCATGGCGTGCAGCCGATAGTCGAGACCGCTCGCCTCGATGATATCGAGCGAACGCGCCACGTATTGGCTAACGCTCTCGCCCTCGCCTAATGGTGTCATACTGAATTCGAGCAGAACCGCCATCGCCCGCACCACTTCCTGCAAACTTCATTATCGCAAACTGAAAAGCCCACGGATCGCTGCCCGTGGGATCGATCCACAAACCGTATTCTAGGTGCACACGTCGATCTTGCAACGATGCCACACCGAACCGCGTCAAACAGCAAAGGATAGATTGGGTGCCACTGGCGTGTCGCCAGTGCAGCGCGGTAGGCACTGGCGACACGCCAGTGGCACCCATCGACAAGCGATCAACACGATGCAAGCCGCCGATCAACGACCGCTCGCGGTTCGCGGTTCTGGCGGGCCGGCGGGAACTCGCAGATGCAGCAGCGTCTTTTGCAATATGCGACTGGCCGCCGGAGCCGCTACTGTTCCGCCGTAATGCGAAGTCCCGACGGTTGGTTCATCCACCAGCACCAGAACCAGCGCGCGGGGATTGTCGGCCGGAGCACCGCACACGAACGAGCAAACATGCCGTTTCGTCGAATACTTGCCGGTCGCCGGGTCGTGCTTTTGAGCGGTTCCACTTTTGCCGAAGACCGTGAATTCGGGCAGTTGTGCCTTTTTGCCAGTTCCCCGGTCAACAACGCCTCTCATCGGACCGGATACGACCCAGGCCGCCGCTTCTGCTCCCACCGTTTGCGTGACCACCTGCGATGCGGCCATCGGTGATGGACGCCGTCCGAATTCTTCCATCGCTTCCATGTCGCCGAGAACCAAACGCGGGCTGAGGAGTTTGCCGCCATTGGCCAAGGCGGCATGAGCCGTAATGAGTTGTAAAGGGGTGACGGCGAGTTCCTGCCCCATAGGAATCGAGCCGGTCGAATAGCGGTCCCACTTCGACAGCCTGCGGACGAGACCAGAAAGTTCGCCGGGCAGTTCGGTCCCTGTTCGGCGACCAAATCCGAATGTAACCGCCGCCTCGTACAACGACCGGTTTGTCATTCGCTCTCCAATCTTCGCCATCCCAATGTTGCTCGATTTGACGATGATGTCGGTGACGCTGAGCTGCCCATACGGGTGATGGTCGTGCAGAATCCGTCGCCCCATGCGGTACGCTCCTCGCTCGCAATTGAATGATTCGTCTCGCGTGATGATTCCACGATCAACGGCCCACGCAACGACAAACGGCTTGAACGTCGATCCCGGTTCATACATCGAGGCAATCGCCGTATTCTTCCAGGCGGCGGGGAGAACGTTGACCGGATTGTTCGGATCGAACGCCGGCCTCGACGCCATCGCCAGCACGTCGCCAGTTACTGGATCGACGACGATCGCGCACGCCGAACTCGGCCGCCATTCTTCCATAACGCGATCAAGTTCGCGCTCTGTATACAACTGAATGATCGCATCGAGCGACAGCACGACTGTCCGTCCGTGTTCGGCGGGCCGATCCGATTCTGTTTCCACGTCGATCACGCGACCGCGGGCATCACGGATTAAGACGCGTTCTCCGTTGCGTCCACGCAGCACATCGTCGAGTTTCTGCTCCACCCCGCCGCGGCCTTCACCGTCGATACTGCGCAATCCCAATATGTGACCAGCCAATTCCCCCTGCGGATACCGGCGGAGAAATTCACGGCGGAATCCCCAGATCTCGCCCGGCATTTCCAATGCGCGAATCTTGGCTGTTTGTTTCTCTGTCAATCGCCGTTTGACCCATAGAAACTGCTTCTTCCGATTCTGCTTCAGCCGCTCTGCAAGACGATCGGCATCGAGTTTGAGCAGCGGGGCGACATCGCTCGCGAATTTTGCGGCATCGACAATCTGTGCCGGATTGGCATACAGGCTGCGAACGGAAATCGTGGTTGCCAGCAACCGCCCATTGCGATCGACGATGTCGCCCGGCCGAGCCGCAACCGACTCCACGAAGGTCCGTTGACGGTTCGCGCGATCAGAAAACGCGAGCCGCTCGAACCACTGCAGTTGAACCAACCGAACGCCCAAAGCCACCGCGATGACTGCCAACACGGCAACAACCGCTCGCGCCCTCCAGTCGGTTTCACGATTGAGGCTGTGGTTCATTTCCAATCGCCAAACGGAGCCGCGGGTTATCGAGCACGGGGTTTTCGAGCACCGCGTTTCAACATCGGTTTGCCATGAGGTTCGACGTGCAACTCCCCGCTCTCCAACGCGTCAATTGTCTGCGCGGGTGCGCCCAACCGTTGTGTTTCGAGCCGCATGCGAATGTGGGTATCGTGCAGTACGTCACGGCGAAAACGCTGTCGAGTCACCGATCGTCTGAGATCCAGATTCCGCTTCTCCAGCGCAATTCCGGCTAACGAAATCAGCACGACAAGTACGAGCGCACTTCCGAATCGGAAATACATAACGGTCGCCTCGGAAACCGATAGCCGGGAAACAGAAAGGCTGCAGAAAGCAGATGCGGAAACGGACCGATTCCACGTTCGGCAATTGCCACACTGCTTATTACTATCGGAAGTCCTGAGATCGTCGCACGCGTTGGACCCGGCTGGCATCGG
>Ga0114993_10000195_pt1 | contig 68702 bp, 69 predicted proteins | sample ArcticOcean_MG_C_FD_87042 | JGI IMG/M metagenome (GOLD analysis project Ga0114993, IMG submission 87042) | Marine microbial communities from western Arctic Ocean - ArcticOcean_MG_CB2_150 | ecosystem: Environmental > Aquatic > Marine > Oceanic | place: Arctic Ocean: Canada Basin | collected... | reverse complement strand
GCGGATAGGCCCGCGAGCAGCCGAACCCACCGGCGGCGGCAAGCGCAATACAGATCAACCAGGGCCAGACATCCGCTGTGTCCAGGGAAATGCCATAGAGGTTGAAAAGGGTATTCTGTGTCGTTGTGGTGCTGAGAAAATAAAGCATCTCGATCAACCCGGCACCGCCCACAAGCGCGACCAGACTGGTGCCCAGCGCCGTGCCATAAGCGGGCAGCATGCGCATAAACAGATGCGGCGCGGCGCGGCGGATCGGATCGTGCATCATGATCAAACCGGCGATTCCGCCCGGCGCAAACATCACAATGACGACAAAGATCAGGCCGAGATAGAGATACCAAGCCGGGGTGATATTGCTCAGATAGGCATTCAGCAATGTAATCAGGATGGCGCCCACTATGGGTCCGGCAAAATGGCTGGTGCCGCCGATATAGACGGCGATCAGAATGACCGCCGAGCGGGCGAGACCCACCGTCTCAAACCCGACATGCTCGACATTAATCGCATGCAGCGCGCCGGCCAGCCCGGAGAAAAAGGAAGACAGTGAAAACGCCAGCCACCGCACCCGGTGGGTGCTGTAGCCGATGAACTGAACCCGCTCCGGGTTATCGCGTACCGCATTCGACATCCGCCCGAACGGCGTGCGCGTGAGCGCGTACATGGCGAGCGTTGCGATGACGCACCAGATGGCGATCAGATAATAGACCTGGATATCGGGGGCATAGGTAATGCCGAACCATTCCTCGCGCACCCAGCGATCAGTTTGCACGCCTTCTTCGCCGTTGAAGAAGAACACGATGATCAATGTGAGTGCCGTCGCCAATTCGGCAAATCCGAGCGATATCATGGCGAAGGCGGTGCCGGCACGGCGCGTCGAGACGAAGCCGATCAGAATTCCGAAAAATAATCCAGCCAGGCCGCCGGCCAGTGGAATCAGTGTTACCGGCACATAGGGCAAATCTCCGTTCGCCATGCCGTTCAGCACATGCGCCGTGACATATCCGGCAAGGCCGAAATAGATCGCATGTCCGAACGACAGCATACCGCCCTGGCCGAGCAACATGTTGTAGGCGAGGGCGAGAATGATCGCCACGCCGCCTTGGCTCATGACGGTGAGGGCAAATCCGGAATTCACGATCAGCGGCAGGATGATCAGGAGCGCGATCAGCAACGCGCCAACGCTGATTTTTTGGGCGCTCGGCATGGTCATACATCACGCGTCCCAAACAGGCCGCGCGGACGGAAAATCAGCATCAAGACGAGCAGCAGATAGGGCACCAGCGGCGCGATGCCGCCGGTGGTCAAATTGACGAGATCGGCGAGAACGCCATCAGCCTCGCGTTCGACCCCAAGCAGCGCAAAAAATGGATAGAACGAGAAATCGTAGGAAATCGCCATATTGTTGAGAATACCGATCAACAGCGAGGCGATCAGCGCGCCGCCGAGCGAGCCGAGCCCGCCGACGACGATGATGACGAAGACGATCGGCCCCAACTGGATCGCCATACCGGGCTCGGTGCCGAGCACGTTGCCGCCAAGGACACCGGCCACACCGGCGAGCGCGCACCCTACGCCGAACGTCCACATGAAGACCTTCGGCACGTCATGGCCGAGCGACGCCACCATGTGGGGATGGGTCAGCGCGGCGCGAATGATGAGGCCGATGCGGGTGCGCGTCAGGCCGAAAAACAGCGCCACAAAAATGCCGATCGAAATGAGCAGCATGAACAGGCGATAGGCGGAATAATCGAGGCCCTGCCAGGCGAAGGCGGGGACATTCAACGAGGCGGGAACGTCGTATGGGACCGGCACTTTGCCCCATATCATTTGCACCACTTCTTCGATGAGGAAGGCGAGGCCAAAGGTAAACAGCAGTTCCGCCACATGGCCGAAGCGGTGCACCGGGCGCAGCCCATAACGTTCCACCGCGGCGCCAAACACCCCGACCAGAATGGGGGCAACGATCAGGCCGGGCCAGAATCCAACATGATCGGCGATCTGATAGGCGAAATAGGCGCCCAGCATGAAAAAACTGGCATGGGCGAAGTTCAGCACCCCCATCATGCTGAAAATCAACGTGAGGCCGCTCGCCAACAAGAACAACAGCATCCCGTAAAGGACGCCGTTAAAGAGTGAAAATATGAAGACTTCCAAGGTTCTTCCCGGCGCACCGAGGGGTGCGATCCATGCGGTGCAAGAAGGCTCCGGTCCTCCGCCGCACAGGCGAAGGACCGGATGTTTCTCCGGACTTGCTGCGGTTTTTTACGGCCGCTTCATATCGCAAGTCGTCGGCAGGGTAGTGTCCTCCCGGCTGATCACGCCGTCGCTCGCAAAGGCCATGTGAAAGTCGTTGCCTTTGTACATGATCGGACGGGTGTAGTCCCCGATCAGGGTGCTGACCATGAGCGGCATTTGGATCTGGTGATCCGATGCACGCATCTCGACTTCGCCGAGCGGACCCTGAAAGGTCATGCCCTCAAGCGCCTTGCCCACTGCGATCGGATCATCGCTGCCTGCCTTGTCGAAGGCCATGGCCAGCATGTGGATCAGCCAACGTTGGCGGTCGGAATACCAGGTGTCCTTATATTTGGCCAAATAAGCGTCTGCGAAGGCGACTGAATCGGCCGAAAGATTCGCGTGATTCTCGTGAAACTCGTTGACCTGCTTCAAGGAAATTTTGGCCGCGTCGGCGCCGTAACCGGCCACCGAGGAGGTGAGCCCGCCATAGATGGTGTAGAACTGCACCGAAAGATTTGCGCCCGCCGCGAACTTAACCAGACGCACCAAATCGGGACCCCAATTGCCGGTGAGCACTGTATCGGCACCCGACGCCTTGATCTTGGCGATGAACGGCGTGAAATCCTGCACTTTGCCGAACGGGACGATCAACTCGTCGCCGACGATTTCAATATTTGGTGTCCGCTTGCCCATGATGGCGTGTGCCGCCGACTGGAATGACTTCCCGTAGGCGTAGTTCTGGTTGATCATGTAGACTTTCTTGATGCTGGCATCGCGGCTCATTTGCGTCACCAGCCCAGCCACTTTCTGGTCCACATTGGCGTCGAAACGGAAATGCCAGAACGAGCATAATTCATTTGTGAATGCCGTCGTCACGGCCGAATGATTGAGAAACATCATGGGTTTGTCGGGATTGCGTTTGTTGTTCTTGTTGATGAATTGGATGATGTTGAGGGCGTGGTTGGAGCCAATGCCCTGAATGACATATTTTAGCCCCATATCCACTGCATTTTTCAATTGCTGAGTGGTCTTCTCGGCGCTCATGGCGTTGTCGAGCGACACGATCTCAAGCATCCGTCCGCCGAGAACGCCGCCTTTCGCATTGATCTGCTCGGCAGCGGTTTCGAAAGCCTGCTGAGCGTCGATACCGATCGCCGCGACCGGGCCGGAAAACGGCTCGATCAAACCAATTTTGATATTATCGGCAGCGTTGGCGCTGCTATTCGCCGCAGCGAAGAAGCCACCCACAACCAAGCCTGTCAAACAGGCGAGTATTCCTAAGATTCGCATGATATTTAGCCTCCCAAAACTGTTTCAAATTACTTTGCGGCAGTTTTCCCGAGGCCGATTTGTGACAGGCCCTTCTTGGCGACCACCCTTGATTAAGTGTACGTTCCCTCCGCAAGAGAGGCAATAAAGCTGTGTGTCAGACGAATATAGAGGACCCATCATGGACGCGGTTTCAATTTCCCGAATTTCCAGAACGCTTGTGCTGACGCTGGATCATGCGCCGGTCAACGGCCTCGGCCTGGCTTTGAGAACGGCTCTCGCGGATGCGTTCGAGACGGCCATGGACGACGATGTGGTCTCCGCCATCGTCTTGACCGGCGCGGGCCGTATGTTCTCGGCCGGTGCCGACATCACCGAATTCGGCACGCCGAAATCCAGGATCCCACCGTCTCTGCCGGAAATCATCAACATGATCGAGGGAGCGAAAAAGCCGGTGGTCGCCGCGATCCACGGCAATGCACTGGGCGGCGGGCTGGAGCTGGCGCTCGGCTGCGCCTACCGCGTCGCCGCCAAGGGCGCGAATTTGGGCCTGCCCGAAGTCAGCCTCGGCATTATTCCGGGCGCTGGCGGCACGCAGCGTCTGCCGCGCGTCATCGGCGTCGCCGCGGCGCTCGACATGATCGTCACCGGCAAGCCGATCAAGGCAGAGCGGGCACACGCGCTTGGTCTGGTCGATGCGCTGGCAGACGGCGATTTAGTGCGAGCGGCGGTGACGTTATGCGAGGGTCTACCGGCTGGTGAGGCGGCGCTGCGCCCGACCCGGGCACGCGAAGACAAGCTCGGCGCCGCGCGGGACAATCCGCAATTGTTTGACGATTACCGCAAGACCATGGCGCGCAAGGCACGCGGGCTGGACGCGCCCTACGCCGCAGTTGAATGTGTCGAAGCGGCGCTGGTGCTGGAATTCGATGCCGGGCTGGCATTCGAGCGCGAGACCTTCAAGAAACTTGTAGTCTCGACCCAGTCCGAGGCGATGCGCCACGCCTTTTTCGTCGAACGCGGCGCCGCCAAGATCGACGGCCTGCCCAAGGACACGCCGACCCAGGCAATCAACCGCGCGGCGGTGATCGGCTGCGGCACCATGGGCGGCGGCATCGCCATGAATTTCGCCAATGCCGGTATTCCGGTCACTATTCTCGAGGTCGAGAACGCGGCGTTGCAGAAGGGCCTGGAGATTATCCGCGGCAATTACGCCGCCAGCGTCGCCAAAGGCCGCATCTCTCAGGACAAGATGGATGACTGCATGGCGCTGATTAAGGGTGTCACGGAGTTCGGTGGACTGGGCGATCCGGACATCGTGATCGAGGCGATCTACGAGAAAATGGATGCCAAGAAAGAAGTTTTCGCCAAGCTCGACACAGTGTGTCCGCCGCACACGATCCTCGCCACCAACACCTCGACCCTGGATGTAAACGAGATTGCGGCAACGACCAAGCGGCCGGAGAAAGTCATTGGCACGCATTTTTTCAGCCCGGCGAATGTCATGCGCCTGCAGGAAAATGTGCGCGGGCAAAAGACATCGGACGAAACCATCGCCAGCACCATGGCGCTCGCCAAGAAGCTCGGCAAGGTCGGCGTGCTGGTCGGTGTTTGCGACGGCTTCGTCGGCAACCGCATGCTGTATGCCTATTCGCGCCAGTCGAATTTTCTCCTCGAGGAAGGCGCGCTACCGGAGCAGGTGGATAAGGCTATATATGATTTCGGTTTTCCCATGGGCCCGTTCGCCATGGGCGATTTGGCCGGGCTCGATGTCGGCTGGCTGATCCGTAAAGCGCGCGCCGCGACGCGGCCGAGCAATTTGCGCTACTCGCCGATCTCCGACCGCATTTGCGAAATGGGGCGTTATGGCCAAAAAACTTCGGCCGGCTGGTTCCGCTACGAGCCTGGCAGCCGGGTGCCGATTGCCGATCCAATCATCGAAAAGCTCATCGTCCAAGTGTCGGAAGAATTGGGATATGAGCGGCGGCCGATCGACGAGGCGGAGATCATACAGCGCTGCATGTACCCGTTGATCAATGAAGGCGCGAAAATTCTAGCTGAAGGCCTGGCTCAGCGCCCCGGCGATATCGACACCGTGTGGCTTTATGGCTATGGCTTTCCGCGCCAGCGCGGTGGGCCGATGTTCTACGCCGACACTGTGGGACTAAAGGAAATCTACGACGTCATGAGCAAGCTCTATGACGAGCATGGCGAATGGCTGAAACCGGCGCCGCTGTTGGCTGAATTGGCCGCCGCCGGCAAGGGCTTCGGAGACCTTTAGGATGGAACTCGCGCTCAGCACCGCCGACGCGGCATTTCAGAAAGAAGTCCGCGACTTCATCGCTGCCGAGCTGCCGGGCGACATCAAAGCCAAGGTCGAGCGCGGCCAGCGGCTCGGCAAAGACGATTATGTGCGTTGGCAGAAAATCCTCTCCGAGCGCGGCTGGCTGGCGCCGAATTGGCCGCTGGAACATGGCGGCACCGGCTGGACGCCGTTGCAGCGCCATCTGTTCGAAGAGGAATTGGCCCTCGCTTCGACACCGCGCATCATGCCGTTCGGCCTGGCCATGGTGGCGCCGGTGATCATGGCGTTCGGCGATGCGGCGCAAAAAGAGCATTATCTGCCGCGCATTCTCAGCAGCGAGGATTGGTGGTGCCAGGGCTATTCGGAGCCGGGTGCGGGCTCGGACTTGGCCTCGCTGACCACCAAGGCGGTGGCGGACGGAGAGGATTATATCGTCTCCGGCGCCAAGACCTGGACCACGCTGGCGCAATATGCTGACATGATCTTTTGTCTAGTACGCACGTCGAACGACGGCAAGCCGCAACAGGGCATCACGTTTCTGCTGATCGATATGCAATCGTCGGGCGTCAGCGTGCGGTCGATCCGCACCCTGGATGGCGGCGAGGAAATCAACGATGTCTTCCTCGATGATGTGCGTGTGCCCCAGGCCAACCGCATCGGCGAAGAAAATAAGGGCTGGACCTACGCCAAATTCCTGCTCGGCCTGGAGCGCACCGGCATTGCCGCCATCGGCCGCTCGAAACAAGAGCTGCGCCGGCTCAAAGAGATCGCCGCGGCCGAGCCATCGGGCGCCGGCAGTCTGGCCGAGGACGGCCAGTTCACCGATAAGATGGCGGATTTGGAAATTGATATTCTGGCGCTTGAATCGCTCGTGCTGCGGATCGTCGCGGACGAGGCGGCGGGGCGCAAAGCGGGCGCCGAAGCGTCGATTCTGAAAATCAAAGGCACCGAGATTCAGCAGCGCCTGAGCGAACTCGCCCTTGAGGCGATCGGTTATTACGCCAATCCATATATCGCCGAGGCGGGCGAAGCGGGCTGGAACGAAGCGCCGGTCGGGCCCGAACATGCCGCCACTATCGCGCCGCATTATTTCAATTGGCGCAAGGCGTCGATCTATGGCGGCACCAACGAGATTCAGAAAAACATCATCGCCAAAATGGTCCTCGGGCTTTAGCAGATCGACATTATGAATTTTACCCTGAGCGACGAACAAATATTATTTCAGGAAAGCGTCGATAATTTCGTCGCCAAGGAATGTGACATCGACCAGCGGCGCACCCTGGCCGCCGGCGAGGACGGCTTCAGCCGCGATCATTGGGCGAGTTTCGCAGAATTGGGGTGGCTCGGCCTTGGTCTTGACGAAGCGCATGGCGGTCTCGGTGGCTCGGCCCTCGACAGCGCCGTGCTAATGGAAGCGTTCGGGCGCGGATTGGTTCCGGCGCCTTACCTGTCATCCGTGGTGCTCGGCGGTGGCCTGGTCACGGCGGCGGGAAATGATGCGCAGAAATCGGCGCTGCTGCCGGCGCTGGCGGCGGGCGAGTTGATGCTGGCCTTCGCCTATGCCGAGCCGCGCGGGCGCTACGACCTCGCCCATGTTGAAACCCGGGCGCAAAAGAAAAACGGCGGCTATGTGCTGAGCGGCCATAAGAGCGTGGTGTTTCATGGCGCCAGCGCCGAGCGCATCATCGTCTCGGCCCGCACTTCCGGCGCAGTTGGCGAGGCGGACGGCATCAGCCTGTTCCTGCTCGCCCGTGAGACGCCCGGGCTGAGCTTGCGCCCCTATCCCACCATCGACGGCCTGCGCGCGGCGGAAGTTAGTTTAACGGAGGCCAGTGGCGAGTTGTTGGGCGCCGAGGGCCAAGCCCAGGGCATCATCGAATGCGTGATCGACAGCGCCATCATCGCGGTATGCGCAGAGGCCGTCGGCATCATGCAGACGCTAAACGCCATGACGCGCGCCTATGTCGACAGCCGCAAGCAGTTCGGCGTGGCGATCGGCAAGTTTCAGGTCCTGCAGCACGCGCTGGTCGACATGTATATGGCGCATGAATTGTCAAAATCGCTCACTTATCGGGCTGCGGGTGCTGCCGCGACCGCCGATGCGCAGGGCCGCGCCCGTGCCGCCAGTGCCACCAAAGTGCAAATCGGCAAAGCCGGCAAACTGATCGGCGAGCAAGCGGTGCAACTGCATGGCGGCATGGGCATGACCGACGAACTTGCGGTCGGCCATTATTTCAAACGCCTGGCGATGATCGAAACCCTGTTCGGCAACACCGACCACCACCGCCGCCGCTTCGCCCGCCTATCAGCCGCGGAAGAGCCGCGAATCCACCGCCAACACCGCATTGGACGGCGGCGGCAGTTGTGATAAAAGCCTCAGTTTCCAGCGATGGGGCGTAGCCAAGTGGTAAGGCATCGGGTTTTGATCCCGTGTACCGGAGGTTCGAATCCTCCCGCCCCAGCCAACTCTCAAATTCATTCCGCTGCAAAATTCGCCGCCCGTAACAAGCCCCTCTACCCCAGCGGGGAAGAGGGGCTGGGGAGTTGGGGCGAGCCAAGCACGCACAGCGCGCTCACTTCTAACGCGCCTTCGACAGCTTATCCGCCAGGCGTACTGGTTCCGGCAGGCGGTAGCCTGTGGTGCAGCGGAGCGTTAGTGTCAGGGCGGTTTTTAAACTCACCCGGTGACCGGTCGAGACGTAGACCGGTTTGACGCCGGCGCGTGTGCGAAGGACGTTACCGAGGCGCGTCGCGCGCCCGCCACCCTTGGGTGCGCTGCCTTTCGGATTTGCGACGAGCGGGGTCCAGTCCCCCTTCTCCGGGCCCGGCTCTTCATGGCTGCCGGTGAGGCGGGACTTGCCAACACCTATGGCGGGCAGGTCCGTTAAGAGACCGAGGTGACAGGCGATGCCGAAGCGGCGCGGATGGGCGATGCCGTGGCCATCGCACATCAGGATATCGGGCGCGATGTCGAGCATCGCCAAGGCATCCAACAGGACCGGCACTTCGCGGAAAGATAACAGGCCGGGGATGTAGGGAAACACAGTGGGGCGGCGCGCCGCGGCGCTGGCGACGGTAACGAGGTCCTTCATGCGCAGAACCACTACCGCGCCGCGCGTGACCTTGCCGCCATCTTCGAACGCGACATCGAGCCCGGCGATATGTTTCAGCGCACGCCGTCCGCCGGGCGGAAACCGGTCACTCAATTCGACAAGTGTCGCGAGTTCTTTTTGCAGCGCAATGGCTTGTTTAGGGGAGAGGGCCCAATCGTGAAGTGATTTTTTGTTTAGTCCCTCAAACGCCGAGCGGTCGCCTCCGCTCCTTTTTTGATGTTCCCTCATGCGCCGGGCGGACGCCTCTGCGGCCTTGGCTTGGTCGCGCTTGCCGGAATGCATGAAGCATTCCGGGGGTGGTGCCGTTGGGGGAAGTCTTATTGTGTTCTCTCCTGAGTTGGGGGAGCGATTTAATCGGCGCCGGCCTTTGCCGCCTGCACGGGCGCTGGGGTGTCGGTCTCTTTTTTGCGCGGTTTGCGGGCCAAGACTGTCATCATCGGCGGGACGATCAAAAGCGTGAGGATGGCGGAGAGCGCGAGGCCGCCGACCACGACAGAGCCAAGGCCGCGGTAAAGTTCGGAACCGGCACCGGGGAACAGCACCAATGGTAACATGCCGACGACACTGGTGACGGTCGACATAAAAATCGGCCGGATGCGGTTGCGCGTCGCTTCGATAATGGCCTCCTGCACCTCCATATCGTCATGGCGTATATGATGGAGGGTCTGGTGCACCAATAGAATCGAATTATTGACGACGATACCTATCAAGATGACGAAGCCGAGTACCGTTAGCATGTCGAGCGGTTGGAAGCGGTCGAGGTTGAAGAGGATCAAGCCGAGTACGCCGCCCGCTGCCGCGGTCGGCACCGAGAGCATGATGATTAAGGGGTAGACGAAGCTCTCGAACAGCACCGCCATGATCAGATAAACAATGAAGACAGCGAGCACCAGGTTGAGAACCATGGCGTCCCAGGTCTTGGTCAATTGATCCGCCGTGCCGGAGAGATGCATGGAGACGCCAGGCGGCAGGCCTTCGGCCGTAAGCGCGCCGATGACGCTTTCTTCCAGCGTCTGCATCGCCACTTCGAGCGGTACCGAGGCGGCAGGGCGTATTTCCAGGGTAACGGTGCGCTCGCGTTCAACATGGCGGATCAGGGTCGGCCCTTCGGTGACCAGAATATTGGCCAGCGCGCTGACCGGCAGGATGGTGCCGTCGCGCGTGACCACGGGCAGTGAATCGATGTCCTGGGTCTGTCCGACCCCGTGCTCCGGACCGGTCAGAATCAGATCAAAGCGCTCGCCGCCGATGGTAATTTCGTCGACCCGAAGACCGTCATTGAAGGCATCCACTGTGAGGCCGAGCTCGAGCGCGGTCAGGCCGTTGTCGCCGAGCAAAACCTGGTTCGGCGTTATACGCACTTCCGGTGCGCCCATTTCCAGCCCCGGCACCGGGCGCATCTGGTTGCCTTCGGAATAGGGCATCACCGCGGTCAGCCGCCCCACCGCACGGACGGCCACTTCAAGAATCGATTCCAGGTCGGGGCCGGAGATGTCGAGATCGATCTTACGGCCGCCGCCGATGGTGCGCCCGAACAAACTGGTCTGGCTGACGAAACCGAAGGTGCCGGGCTCTTTGAACACCGGAATACGAATGGGATCGATCAACTCCCCGGCACGCTGAGGCTCCATCGAAATCGCGCCGACAAAGGCATTCGAGCGCAACGTGACAAAAAAGAAACGCTCCATTTTGGGCGGTCCACCGGGCTCGGATACAGGGCCGGTCTCGCTCGCCCATAACGGCCGCACAGCGTTTTCGATGCGCTCGGCGATGGCGCTGGTGGTATCGAGATTATAGCCGGGCGGCGGCACCACCACGCCAAACACCAGATTGCGGTTGCCTTCCGGCAGGTAATCGAGCTTCGGCAAAAGCTGCCAAGCGACAAATAAAGCGCCGCCGCACACCACCACTACCACCAGAATGGCGCGCACGCGCCCGCGCACGACCCATCGCGTAAAGCCCATCAGGGCCGCGACGAATGCGCGGGAGAAATGATCCACGACCGGAATTGGAAAACGGCGCGGGGCGGCCAATTTGCCGTCCGTCGTGACGCGCGAGCGGCTCAAGATGCGCCTCGCCATTGATGGAATGAGGGTAATGGAGATCAATAGAGACAACAGGACCGAGACCGAAATGGCGACCGCAATATCGCGAAACAATTGCCCGGCCTCCAACTGCATGACCAGGATCGGAACAAACACCAAAACCGTTGTCAGCGCCGAGACGAACACCGCGCCCCACACCTGACGCGCGCCTTCATAAGCGGCCTCAACGCGTGACATGCCCTGCTGACGCAGCCGATAGATATTCTCCAGCACCACGATCGCGGCATCGACCACCATGCCGACGGCGAAGGCGAAGCCGGCGAGCGACACCACATTGATCGAGCGCCCGAGGAGCGCCATGGCGACGAACGAGCCGACCACCGAAACTGGAATGGCGATGGCGATGATCACCGTCGCGCCAAAGGAGCGCAGGAACAGCATCAGCACGATGATGGCAAGGGTGCCGCCCATCCAAATATTCTGCTGCACCAGTTCGATGGCTGATTCGATATAGACGGTCTCGTCATAGACTTGTTCAAGTGTGAGCAGCGCGTTTGGCACCAGCGTTGCATTGAGCTCTTGCACGGCCAGTCGCACGCCTTCCATCGTCTCCATCACATTGGCGCCGGTCTCGCGGATGGCGCTGACCGCCATCGACGGCACACCGAGCGTGCGGATGCGGGCGGTGGGATCTTTATATCCAAACCGCACATCGCCGATATCGCCGAGCGTGACGCGCGCCAAACGGCCGGTGGCGAGGTCCTTAGCGCTGCGCAACAGGACGGCGCGCACGCGCTCGGGTGTGTTCAGCTCGGCATCGGTGCGCACGACATAGCGGCGCTTTCCTTCGGTGATGTCGCCGGCGGAGATCGAAGTATTGGCGCCCCTCAACGCGGCCACCACATCGGGCACGGAGAGGCCGTAGCGCGCCATCTTTTTGGGATCCACCGTTACGCGCAATTCGCGCTCCGAGCCGCCATACATGTTAACCCGGGCGACGCCAGGCACGCGCTCGAGGCGTTCCTTGATGATATTTTCGACAAAATCACCATATTCGTGCATCGGGCGAACATTGCCCTCTTGGCGCTGAATGATGAACCAGGCGATGGACGAGTCCTCGGCGCTGGCGGTGCGGATCGTCGGCTCGTCGGTTTCCTCCGGGTAGCCGTCAACGCGGTCGAGACTGTTGGCCACGAGCAGCAGCGCCCGGTCCATATTGTGGCCAACATTGAATTCCAGCGTGATCTCGGAACTGTTGTCCTGCGACTGGCTGACCATGCGCGACAGGCCTTCGAGGCCCTTCAGGACTTCCTCCTGGCGGTTGGTCACTTCGCGCTCGACCTCGGCCGGCGCTGCGCCTACCCAGTTCGTGGTGATGGTGAGCACTGGCTTGCGCACGTCGGGCGTCAGCTGAATGGGGATTATTTGAAGTGCGACGAGGCCGAACAGGAGAATCATCAACACCGCCGCGATGATTGCGATCGGCCGCGCAATCGAAAGGCGGATGAGGTTCATTTACGACGCGCCGGCGACGGTGACATCCTGGCCCGGCCGCAGCCGTTCATTGCCACGGATAACCGCAAGTTCGCCCGATGCGACGCCGCTGATGATCTCAAAGCGCCCGCCCACGGCGGTGCCAATCTCAACCGGGCGGATGTTGGCTTTGCCGTCCGCCGCGATGTAAACGAATGTCTGCCCCTGCCGGGTGATCAAAGCATCTTTGTGGACCGTCACGACTTCACGGTAAGGCCCGGCCGGCACCTGCAACACCACGGACTCGTTAACAGCGAGGGTGCGGTCGGCCATTTCGTCATCGGGCGTAAAACGCACCTGGCGGGTGCGCGTTAACGGGTTCTCTTCCGGGACAACCGCGCGCACCACAGCTTGGTGCAGCGAGCCGTCATCAAGCTCGATCGACACCACCATTCCGGATTCGAGGGCCGGGATGCGGGATGCCGGAACGTCTGCTTCGATTTCCAACTGGCGGTCGCCGACCATTGACACCACCGGGCCACCATTGGTCACCCAGGAGCCGGTTTCGGTATGCTCGATGGTGACGGCACCGTCATAGGGCGCGCGCACCTCGGCATAATATAAATCGATCTCAGCCAGGGCCAAATTGGCTTCCGCCCGCTCTTTGCGGGCCATCGCCGCACCGACTGACGATTGCTCGACGACAACCTGCTGGCGCATATCCTCGTGGCGGCCCTTGGAAAATGCGACTGAATTTTTTAAGCCGTCGAGCCGCGCCATTTCCTGGCGGCGCAAAACCAGCAGGGACTCGGCCAAATTGATCTGGGCTGCGGCTTCGGCCACATCGGCGGCAAGCAGGGCGCGTTGGCGCTGCAAGCGCGCGGTATCCAAAACGGCAAGAATTTCGCCTTTCTTGACGCGATCTCCGACCGAAACGCGCATATCGGCGACCGGGCCGCCAATCCGCGCCGCGACGATGCCGGATTGCCGCGCCACCAGCCGCCCAATTACCGGAACGGTCTGAGACAACGGCTCTATCCGCACTTCATCAACGTCAACCGCGGCTGTTTGTTGGGCCAGAACGGGCGGCGCGCCGATCGGCGCCAACATGGCCAGCGCGACCAGCGCGGCACCGGCGATTAGGCTCGCCCGAGCTAATTTGGCCGCGTTCATATTGCCTCTCCACCGTTGAACGCTCGGGTGAGAGCGAGAATTTCGGGCGCGGCCATCAGGCCGCTCTCTATCGCTTGTTTGGGTTCCATGAATATCAACTCGACGGTTTCGTGATCCGGCGTGTGCGGGACACCTTCGCCCCGCACACAGTAATAAATGGGTGTGTATTCGCTGTGAGTCCAGGGGCTGAACAACGTGCCGGGAACATGTAGCAGATAAGCGAGGGTCACGGCGAGGTTTCCTTCCTCCAGGAATTCGCGCTTGAGCGCCATTTCCGGCGTCTCGCCGGCCTCCACAGCGCCGCCGGGAAATTTAAGCACGTCGCGGCCACCGACCTTTTCGGCCGCCATCAGCACCCTTCCGGCACGCAGCAACACGCCATAGACGCGCACATTATTTGGCTGTTTCTTATCCATTGGCGCCTGTTTTTACACTATCGCGCCCGGCCGGTCAGCAACGACCAAAATGTACAAAGAGCACTGGGCGAACGCGGTGCGATAGGGCATAGTGCGGTGCTTCGGTGGCGCTGACATATCGGCCAATAACGCATTCGAACCGCAAAACGTAATAATATGAGCTTGGACGATCACACAGCCGCGGTTGGCATTCTGGCCAACCCTGCGGCGGGACGAGATATCCGCCGCCTTGTGGCGCAGGCTTCGGTGTTTCCCATCGCCGAGAAACGCAACATGGTTACCCGCCTGTTTTCGTCGCTCGGCGGGCTCGGGGTGGGAATTGTCTACATGATGCCCGACCGGACCGGCATCGCCGACCGTATCCGCCACGCTTTAGAAACGCCGCCGCCGGCCGGCCAGATTTGGCCGCGCGTGGAATTTCTCGACATGCCGATTGAGGATAGCGCGGCGGATACGCTGGCCGCGGTAGAATTGATGGTGGCACGCGGTGTCGGCGGTATCATCGTGCTCGGTGGCGACGGCACCCACCGCCTGGTCGCCGCCAAAGCCGGAGATATCCCGATAACCGCGCTCTCCACCGGCACCAACAATGTCTTTCCGGCGATGCGCGAAGCCACCATCGCCGGGCTCGCCGCCGGATTGGTGGCGACCGGGCAAATTCCCGCAGCGCAGGCGGCCACGCGCAACAAGGCCCTGCGGATCGACGTCAACGGCGCCGAACGCGATATGGCGCTGGTCGATCTCTGCACCAGCACAACGCTCTGGGTCGGCTCCCGCGCCTTGTGGAGCGCCGAGGGCCTCGACCAGCTGTTCCTGTCATTTGCCGAGGCCGACGCCATCGGCCTGTCTTCTATTGGCGGGCTCCTACGCCCGGTGACGCGTAGCGCGGACGCCGGGTTATGGCTGAATTTGGCCGAGCCCGGTGCTGGCACCATGACCGTTACGGCGCCGCTCGCGCCCGGTCTGATGGTGGATATCGGCATCGAGGCAATCAACGACATGCGGCCCGGCGAAGCGGTCCCACTGCGCGCGTCGCGTGGGGTTGTTGCGCTCGATGGCGAGAGAGAGATAGAGTTTTCGCCAACCGACAAATTGTCCGTGCGGCTGGAATGGGACGGGCCACTGACGCTCGACATTCCGGGAGTCATGACGTATGCCGCACAAAATGGATTACTAACACGCATGGACGAAACCTCGCGCCATGCCAAACTACGGGGAGATTAAGCATGCAACTCAGCAAAGACGAATTGCTTAGAGCCTACCGGATGATGAAAACCATCCGCGAATTCGAAGAACGTCTGCACGTGGAATTCGCCACCGGCGAAATTCCCGGCTTCGTACATCTCTATGCCGGAGAGGAAGCCAGCGCGACGGGATTCTGCATGCATTTGGATGAGCGCGATAAGATCGCCAGCAATCATAGAGGCCACGGCCACTCGATCGGCAAGGGCTGCGATGTCGATGCCATGATGGCCGAGATTTATGGCAAAGCGACGGGTCTGTGCAGCGGCAAGGGCGGTTCCATGCATATTGCCGATCTCAGCAAGGGCATGATGGGCGCCAATGGCATTGTCGGTGGCGGCCCGCCGCTCGTGTGCGGCGCCGGGCTAGCGGCCAAGAAGCTCAAGACCGGTGGCGTGGCGATCGCCTTTTTCGGCGACGGCGCGTCCAACCAGGGCACGACGATGGAAAGCCTTAATCTGGCGTCGGTGTGGAACCTGCCGTGCATCTTCGTGGTCGAGAATAACGGCTATGCCGAAGCGACGTCGTCGAAATATTCGGTGTCGTGCGACGATGCGGCCGACCGCGCCAGCGCGTTCAACATGCCCGGCGTGGTGGTCGACGGCCATGATTTCTTCGCCGTCTACGAAGCTGCCGGTGAAGCCGTGCGGCGTGCCCGGGAGGATTCGGCGCCGACCTTGATCGAAGTTAAAATCAACCGCTATTACGGTCATTTCGAAGGCGACGCCCAGACCTACCGCGGCAAGGATGAAGTGAAAAACATTCGCGCAACGAAGGATTGTCTCGACAAGTTCCGCGCCAAGGTCACATCGGCCAAATTGCTGGAGAACAGTGATCTCGACGCCATCGACGCCGACATCGCCGAAATCATCGACAATGCGGTCGATCGCGCGAAGGCCGCGCCCAAACCACCGGTCGCCGAACTTTTGACCGACGTTTACATTTCGTACTGAGCGGGGAGAACAAAATCATGGCACGCAATATCACCTACCAACAAGCCATCGGCGAAGCGCTTGCTCAGGAAATGGAGCGCGACGAAACTGTCATCGTCATGGGCGAAGACGTTGCCGGCGGTGCCGGCGCGCCCGGTGAGGACGATGCCTGGGGCGGCGTCCTCGGCGTCACCAAGGGCCTCTATGGCAAATTCGGCGACCGGGTGATGGATACACCGATCACCGAATCCGCTTTTATCGGTGCCGCGGTGGGCGCCGCGACGGCGGGCCTGCGGCCGGTTGCCGAGCTGATGTTCATCGATTTCATGGGCGTCTGTTTCGACCAAATATTCAACCAAGCCGCCAAATTCCGCTATATGTTCGGCGGCAAGGCGGAAACGCCGGTGGTGATCCGCACGATGTATGGCGCCGGCTTCCGCGCCGCGGCTCAGCATTCGCAGTGCCTGTACCCTATCTTCACCCATATTCCCGGGCTGAAAGTGGTGACGCCGTCGACCCCGTACGACGCCAAGGGCCTGTTGATCCAGGCGATCCGCGACAATGATCCGGTGATCTTCTGCGAGCATAAGGCGCTCTACACGATAGAAGGCGACGTGCCGGAAGAGGCCTATACCATCCCCTTCGGCGAAGCCAACGTCACCCGCGAGGGCGATGACATCAGCATCGTTACCCTGGGGCGGATGGTGCATGTGGCGGAGGAAGCGGCTACCGCGCTCGCCAAGGACGGCATCAATTGTGAAATCGTCGATCTGCGCACAACCTCGCCGATGGACACCGACACCATCATCGAGAGCGTCGAGAATACCGGGCGTCTGGTGGTGCTCGACGAGGCCAATCCGCGCTGCAGCATCGCCACCGACGTGTCGGCAATGGTGTGCCAGGAAGCTTTCGGTGCCTTGAAAGCACCGATTCGCATGGTCACCGCGCCGCATGTGCCGGTGCCTTTCGCTGACAATCTGGAAGACAGCTACATTCCAGATGCGGCACAGGTTCAACAGGCGGTTCTTACGGTGATGGGGAAAAACGGATGAGCGATTCGATCCGTGCCATTTGCATGCCGAAATGGGGGCTCTCCATGAAGGAGGGCACCGTTGCGGCCTGGTTGATGGATGTAGGCGACGAAATTTCGTCGGGTGACGAAGTGATGGACGTCGAAACCGAGAAGATATCGAGCGCCGTCGAAGTTTCCGAAAGCGGCATCCTGCGGCGCCTCGTGGCCGAAGAAGGGCAAATCTTATCCGTTGGCGCCCTGCTCGGCGTGCTCGCCAATGCCGATGTCTCGGACGCGGATATCGACGCCTTTGTTACCGAATTCCAGGCCAATTATGTGCCGCCTGCAGATGACGAAGAAGATGAAGGCGCGGCCACGGAAACCGTCGAGGTCGGCGGGCGCGCGATCCGCTATCTGCTGCGCGGTGAAGGCGGCGTGCCGGTTATACTGGTGCATGGGTTTGGTGGCGATCTCAACAATTGGCTGTTTAACCACGAAGCCTTGGCCGCCAAGCGTGCGGTTTACGCGCTTGATCTGCCGGGACATGGCGTGTCGGCGAAAGATGTCGGCGGCGGCAGCGTGGCAGACTTGGCGGTGATCGTTCATGACTTCATGGCGGCGCTGAGCATTGAGACGGCGCATATGGTCGGACATTCACTGGGCGGCGCGATATCTCTCAAGCTCGCCCTCGACCATCCAGATAATGTTGCCTCGCTGACTTTGATCGGCAGTGCCGGCCTCGGCAGCGAGATCGACGGCGACTATCTTGCTGGCTTTGTTTCCGCCGAGCGGCGGAAAGACCTGAAACCGCATGTCGAAAAACTGTTCAGCGATCCGGCATTGGTGACGCGCCAATTGATCAACGATCTCCTCGCCTTTAAACGCATCGACGGCGTGCAAGCATCTCTCGAAGCGATCAACGCCGCCTTTGCGCCGGGCGGCAATCAAGCGCTGGTGCTGCGTGACAAGATCGGCGACCTCACCGTTCCCGTCATGGCCATCTGGGGTGCGGGCGATCAAATTGTGCCGGCGAGCCATGCCGAAGGATTGCCCGACAACGTGCGCGTCGAAATGATGGCGGGCCAGGGCCATATGGTGCAGATGGAGGCGGCTTCCGAAGTTAACCGGCTGATCGACGAACTGATTGGATAAGCCGTCCGCCGGGGCGGCGGAAGTGCGATGACATAGCGGAGCGAAGCATGGCCGAGCCCGGACAAGGTGCGATGAAATTGGATCCCGCGCTGTTCTGCGGTGATATCGATATTCGCATCGCCGCCGACGGCACGTGGTTTCATGAAGGCGGACCGATCGGCCGCAAGAACCTTGTCAAACTGTTCGCCAGTGTCCTTGAGCGCGATGACGCCGGCGATTATTGGCTGACCACACCGGTCGAGCGCGCCCACATCCAAGTCGACGATGCGCCGTTCGTTGCAGTGGAAATGCAGGCCTCGGGCAGCGGCCGCGATCAACGCCTGACATTTCGCACCAATATCGATTCTGAGATCCTGGCCGATAGCGCACATCCTCTGACATTCCGGGCGCGCCCAAACGGCGACCCGGCGCCCTATCTCAGCCTCGGCGGCGGCCTCAGCGCCCTCGTCATCCGCGCTGTTTATTACGAGCTTGTGGCGCATGGCGTCACCGAGCGGCGCGACGGCGAAGATCAATTCGGCGTGTGGAGCGCCGGAAATTTTTTTGTTTTCGCCGCGGCGCTGGCTGAAGCCGATTGATGCGCGACATCATCCGCGCTCATTTGAAAGCGCGCACCGCCGGCGATGCCGGCCAGGCCTGGAGCGAGGTCACGGCGCTGGCCGAGCAGGAACCGAATTCCAACGTGCCGGGCTCTTACCGCGACGACGGCAATGCGGTGGAAATATTCGGCCTCACGGAGCCGCTCACACCCGCCGCCGTCCTAGTGGCATTGATTGAACGCGGCGCAGGCATGACGGTGCTGCTGACTCGGCGCACCGAATCCCTGAGTTCGCATGGCGGACAGATCAGTTTTCCCGGTGGGCGCGTCGAGCAGGAAGACGGCGCGCCGGTGCGTACAGCCCTGCGTGAAGCGGAGGAAGAAGTTGGCCTTGCACCGGCCCATGTTGAAATCCTCGGGCGTTTAGCGAATTATGTCGTCGGAACCGGTTACCGGATTACACCGGTGGTTGGATTTGTCGATCCGGCGCAGCGCTTCGTCCGCGACGAACGCGAGGTGGCGGAAATCTTCGAAGTGCCGCTCGACATCGTGATGGCGCGGGAAAATTACCACCGGGAACATATGCGCGTGAAAAATATCGACCGGAGCTATTACGTGTTGCCATACGGCGACTATCGTATCTGGGGCGCCACGGCATCTATATTGGCAAACCTGCGCGACATGTTGAGCGATTGAATGCTGCGCACCGCTCTCTTTCACATTATTCTTCTGATGGCACCGGCGGTGCTGTTCATGGCGTATCTGGTGATCGCCCGCAAAGTTCGTCTGAGCAAGAGCGATACCGCCAAGATGTTGCGCGAATTGCCGTGGCCATGGCTGCTCGGCATCGGCATGGCCCTGATGGCGGCGAGCCTTATCGTACTCAGCATGAGTTCGGGCGAGGACCGCGGCGGCACCTATGTACCGCCGCATATGGAAGATGGCCAGGTGGTGCCGGCCAGGGTTGAATAGTGCTGAGCGAGATCAGCTAACAAGGAGCGCCTAGGCGTGAAGCCCGCCAGCCAGATCGAACCGTCAGACTGGATGCGCGCGGCACCGACGCGCAGGGTCGTGGATGCACTGCGCGCCGATGGTCAGGAGATTCGCTTCGTCGGCGGCTGCGTGCGGGATGCGCTCCTCGCCCGCAGCGCTGACAATGCCGAAAGCGATATCGACATCGCCACTCCCGACCCGCCGCAACAGGTCATGGCCCTTCTCGACCGGGCCGCTATCAAAAATATCCCGACCGGTTTGGCGCACGGTACGGTCACGGCGGTCGTCGATGGGCGGCACTTCGAGATCACCACGCTCCGCATTGATGTCAAAACTCATGGCCGCCATGCCGATGTTGCCTTTACCGATGACTGGCAGTAAGACGCGGCGCGGCGCGACTTCACCATGAACGCATTGACCTGTACGCCGGAGGGCGAACTTTACGACCCGTGGGATGGCGTGAACGACCTCAAGGCCGGGCGCGTGCGCTTCGTCGGCGACGCCGCGCAGCGCATCGAGGAAGATCATCTCCGTCTGCTGCGATTTTTCCGCTTTCACGCGTGGTACGGCAAAGGCGCACCTGATAGCGACGGCCTGGCCGCGAGCGCTGCATGGGCACCCTCGCTGCGCAAACTTTCGGGCGAGCGCATTCAGCACGAAATGCTGAAACTGCTGGCTGCGTCCGACCCCGCGCCGGTAATCAAGATGATGGCGGCGAACGGCGTGTTGGCGGAAGTGGTGCCGGATGCAAAAGACACGAGATTCCTGCGCGGTCTGATTGCAATCGAAGCGGAGGCCGATCCCCTGCGCCGCCTCGCGGCCCTGATGCGCCCCTCCGCTACGGCTGCGGCGGCGCATAATTTGGCGCAACACTGGCGGCTCTCCAAGGACGACCATGAGCGCCTCGCGGCGCTGCTGTCGCCGCCTGAGCCGATAGGTTCCAATCTGGATAAGCGCGGGCTGCGCCAGGAGCTTTACGCGCACGGCGCTGAGCGAGTGTTCGATTGGTTGCTGTTGGTTTGGGCCGGTCAACCGGACGATGGGGGTGGATTTCGCGCGATGATCGAAGACGCCCGGCACTGGCAACCGATCACTTTGCCGGTGAAAGGGGCCGACGCATTGGCCCTGGGAATCTCGGCCGGCCCTGAAGTCGGCGCGATATTAAGGACCGTCGAGAACTGGTGGATCGACACGGATTTCGCACCGGCGCGCGGCGAATGCCTTGAAAAACTGCGTGCCGTGGCGGCAGCGCGCCAGGCTTAGTCGGTGCGTTTGGTCAGCCGGCCTTCGACTTTGCGCGCGGTCTCACCGTTTTTAATGCTGATAAATTCCAACGCCATGCCCATGTCGGAGAGCGTCCGATTGTAGGTCTGCATGACATAGCCGCCAGAATCGAGCACGACGAGCGAATGAACGGTGAGGGTATAGCCATCAACATAGGCCCAGGCGAGCGGTTGGCCGGCCAGCGCGTCGCCAGAATTGGTGGCGCGATATACGCCCGGCAAATCGCTCGGTACGAATGACAGATTGTTTGATTTTCGCCGGACATCCGGATTGTCGGGATCGCCGCCCTGGCGCAACACGGTGGTCCAGGAAATCGATATGCCGGTGCCTTCGGGACGTACTGTGACATCGAAATCGCGCAGCGTGAGGCCAAAATAATCGCTGGCATCGGTGCGCGCAATCCCCGAACCCTGAAAATTGCCGTAGAAGGCTTCGATGGAAAGTTGCTCGGCCGCCTTTGCGCCGGGCGCGGCGCTCCATAATATAACGAGCGCCAAGACGGCGATTGCTGCGCCGATTACTGCCTTTTGCATGTCACTATCCCTACTCGAAACCGATCCATAATATTTACGAGTCTACCCGAAGTGTTTCTTTACGGCCACTTCGCCAGCGGCGGCATCGACATCAGGATTGCCTCCACATTGCCGCCGGTCTTGAGGCCGAACTGGGTGCCGCGGTCATACAGCAGATTGAATTCGACATAGCGCCCGCGCTTGATGAGCTGTTGCTCACGCTCCGCCGCGCCCCACGGCTCATGCATGTGATGAGCGACCAGTGCGGGATAGATATCCAAAAAAGCACGCCCGATATCCTGGGTAAAATCGAAGTCCGCCTGCCAATCGCCGCTGTTGAGATAATCAAAAAATATGCCGCCGATGCCGCGCGGTTCGTTCCGATGCGGCAAGAAGAAATATTCGTCGCACCATTCCTTAAAGCGCGGGTAATAGTCGGGGTCATGGTCGTCACAGGCTTCTTTCAAAGCGCCGTGAAACATCGCGCTATCCATATCATTGGCGATCATCGGCGTGAGATCTGTGCCGCCGCCGAACCAACGTGAGGTCGTGACGATATGGCGGGTGTTCATATGCACCGCCGGCACATGCGGCGAACACATATGGGCGACAAGAGAGACGCCGCTCGCCCAGAAGCGCGGATCATCCGCCGCGCCCGGAACGTTGGCCGCGAAATCGGTGGGAAATGCGCCGTGCACGGTCGAGACATTGACGCCGACTTTTTCGAAAACACGCCCCTGCATGATCGACATCACACCACCGCCGCCATCATCGCGCTGCCACGGCCGGCGTTCAAACCGGCCCGGCGGCTCGCCTGACCCTTCAAGCGCATCTTCCAGGCCCTCGAAAGCCGCGCAAATTTGATCGCGCAAATCCTCGAACCATGCCGCCGTTTGGCTCTTCTCCGCTTCGCTTGAAGCGCCGGGTGGCAATGCGGGCGGCTTCCTATCGCTCATGTCAGTCTCCCGGCGGCAGTTCTCTGGGTGGCAATTCTGTGGGCAACAAATCGGTTTGGCGTAACGCTTCTCCCAATACCATGGCACAGGCGCTGGCGACATTAAGAGATCGCATATCTGGCGCCATCGGGACCCGCACGATCGCTTCTGCGGCCGCGCTCACCTCGGGCGGCACGCCGGCGCTCTCGCGCCCGAACAGAAGCGTATCAGCGGGCTGGAAGGTAAACTTGTCGTACCGCATGGCAGCCTTAGTCGAGAGCAGGATCAGTCGGCCCGCGCGGCGATCCGGCGCGGTCTGAAACGCTGCCCAGGAAGCGTGGCGGCGAAGTTCCACATGGTCGATATAATCGAGCGCGACGCGGCGGATGAGACGCATGTCGAACGGAAAACCGCAGGGTTCGATGACGTCGACAGCGACGCCGAGGCAGGCGCCGAGGCGCAGCACCGCACCCACATTGGCGGCGATATCGGGCTGGAAGAGCGCGATTTTCACAGCTCTATATGTGCCTCTTCCGCGAGCGGTGGACGCCCGACTGGCGTTCTGTCGCAGCACCTGTCCAGCGGCCTGTTCATAGGTTCTTGCCCTTCGCTTTCGCCCGTGTTACCCCTCCGTTCGGCTGCGGCTGTAGGTCGCATGCTCCGCACGGATTTTCCGCACTATATTGTGCTTTATCGGCCATTTTGGCCGCGGGACTGAAGGGTTGGATAATGGCAGACACCGCGTCTGAAAGCGACCAGACGAGCCCGCAGGGTGAAGAGACCCGGCGCGACTTTTTGATACTGGCAGCGGGCGCGATGGGCGCGATCGCGACCATCGGCGTGGTCTGGCCGTTGATTGAGACGATGAACCCGTCGGCCGATGTTTTGGCTCTGTCGTCGACGGAAGTGGATATTTCCGCCATTGAGGTCGGCCAGACGATCACCGTGAAGTGGCGCGGCAAGCCGGTTTTCATCCGCCGCCGCACGCAAGAGGAAATCGACGCAGCACGGGCCGTGTCGTTGGATGATCTAAGCGATTCCGAGAGTGACGAAGCGCGGGTACAGAAAGCCGAATGGCTGATTTTGGTCGGCGTATGCACCCATCTTGGCTGCATCCCGCTCGGCAACAAGGTGGGCGATCCGCGCGGCGATTTCGGGGGCTGGTTCTGCCCCTGCCATGGCTCGCATTACGATACGTCCGGGCGTATCCGCCAGGGACCGGCGCCCAACAATCTCGCGGTTCCCGAATATGAATTTCTCGACGACACGCTCGTCAAGATCGGCTGAAGCGGAGTGCGGCAATTATGACGACACCTCTTCACCGCTATAAAATCGTCCAGTGGATCGACTATCGCCTGCCGATCTTCAGCTGGTCGCATGAACATCTGGTTGTCTATCCGGCGCCGCGCAACCTGAATTACTGGTGGAATTTTGGCTCTCTCGCCGGAATCATGTTGGTGTTGCAGATCGTCACCGGCGTGATTCTCGCCATGCATTTCACCGCCCATGTCGATTATGCGTTTGATTCCACTGAGCATATTATGCGCAACGTGGAGTGGGGCTGGATGATGCGCTACCTCCATGCCAACGGCGCCTCGATGTTCTTTGTCGTGGTCTACATCCATATATTCCGGGGCTTCTATTACGGCTCCTACAAATCGCCGCGCGAAATATTGTGGTGGATGGGTGTCCTCATTCTGTTTTTGATGATGGGTTCTTCCTTCATGGGCTACGTGTTGCCGTGGGGACAGATGAGCTTCTGGGCGGCGACGGTGATTACCAATCTAGTGTCCGCGATTCCATGGATCGGCGAGACCCTGGTGACCTGGCTGTGGGGCGGCTTCTCGGTCGACAACCCGACCCTCAACCGCTTCTATTCACTGCATTATCTGCTGCCGTTCCTGCTGGTCGGCGTGGTGTTTCTGCATCTTTGGGCACTGCATCACCGCAAATCGAACAATCCGCTCGGCATCGACATCAAAAGCTCCAAGGACACCATTCCGTTCAGCCCGTACTACACGGTGAAGGACATGGTCGGCCTCGGCGTGATGCTGTTCGTGCTGGCGATCTTCGTCTTTTATCTGCCGAACTATCTCGGCGAAACGATCAACTATATCAAGGCCGATCCGCTGGTAACGCCGCCGCATATCGTGCCGGAATGGTACTTCCTGCCGTATTACGCAATTTTGCGCGCGGTGCCGGACAAACTCGGCGGCGTGATCGCCATGGTGGCGTCGATCGCTATCCTGTTCGTACTGCCCTGGCTTGACACCTGCAAGGTGCGGAGCGCGCGGTTCCGCCCGATTTACAAACAGTTCTTTTGGATATTCCTCGCTGACTGCCTCGTTCTCGGTTGGGTCGGCGCCAATCCTCCGGAAGGATCGTTCATCCTTATTGGGCGTATCTGCACGGTTTATTACTTCGCTCATTTCCTGATCATCCTGCCGCTCCTCGGCAAATTCGAGCGCACCAGACCGCTGCCGGAAAGCATCCATCAGGCGGTGTTGGCCAAGAAAGGCGGCGACGACGCCGGATCGGGCTCGCCGGGCGAGACCAACGCTGCGGGGAACCCGTGATGCGGGCCCGGCTGTTTGCCATGGCCACAGCGCTTGGGCTGATGTTCGCCGGCGCCGGGTTTACTCAAGTGGCTCATGCCTCGGGCGACGCGGCGGAATTGCCGGATCATGAGTGGAAGCATACCGGGATGTTCGGCACCTTTGACCGGGCCGAGTTGCACCGGGGTTTCCAGGTTTTCCAGGAAGTCTGTGCAAGCTGCCATTCGCTAGAATTTATCGCCTTCCGCAATTTGGTAGAGATCGGTTACAGCGAGGAACAGATCAAAGCCATTGCGGCGGAATATGAAGTCGAGGATGGCCCGGACGCCGAGGGCGATATGTTCATGCGCCCCGCACGCTCGTACGATTATTTTCCCGACCCGTTCGCCAATCCGCAGGCCGCTCGCGCGTCCAACGGTGGAGCGCTACCGCCGGACCTGTCTTTGATGGTCAAAGCGCGCGATGGCGGGGTTGATTATCTCTACGCCCTTCTCACCGGCTACGAAGAAGAAGCGCCAGAGGGCTTCGAGCTGGTCGAGGGCATGAGCTACAATCACTATTTCCGCGGCAATCAGATCGCCATGCCGGAGCCGCTCTATGAAGAAGCGGTGGAATATGCCGACGGCACCGAGCCGACGCTCGAACAGTTGGCGCATGACGTCTCCGTCTTTCTCGCCTGGGCGGCGGAGCCAGAGATGGAGTTCCGCAAGAAGACGGGGCTCAAGGTCCTGATCTTCATCGCTATATTCACGGCGCTGATTTACATCATCAAACGCCGCATCTGGGCCAGATTACATTAGCAACGACTAAAAACAGCACACCTCCGTCACAAGTCTCTCTTCCCCGGGGGGAAGAGAGGTTGGAGAGATGGGGCGAACTGAGCGCGCTAGCGCTTGCCCTCAGCGCTTGACCGCACGGATGGTGGCGGAGGCGATGTAGCCTTCAATGCCGCGATCAGGCGCCCAATCGGCGATAAACTTCCGGCTCTGCTCATTGACGTCGATCTCGGGCGCATCGAACCCGGCGGCTGTCAATCCGGCCACCAACGCATCGATGGGCGCGGCGCCGCCGATGCAGCTCGACACCATGCCCATGTCGTTTTTTATCTCGTCGGGCAGTTCCTCGGTGGCGACAATATCGGAAATACACATCCGTCCGCCGGGACGCAGCACACGAAAGGCATCGCGGAAGACAGCGTTTTTGTCGGGCGAGAGATTGATGACGCAGTTGGAAATAATCACATCGACCGAGGCATCGGCGAGCGGCAGATGCTCGATCTCACCGAGCCGAAACTCGACATTTTCGGTCTCTGCCTTTTGCGCGTTGGCACGCGCCTTTTGCAGCATTTCGGGGGTCATGTCGACGCCGATGACCCGGCCCGACGCGCCCACTTTGGGTGCTGCGAGAAAACAATCGAAACCAGCACCGGAGCCCAGATCCAACACCGTTTCGCCCTCGGCCAACTCTGCGATGGCGGTCGGATTGCCGCAGCCGAGGCCGAGATTGCTGCCCTCGGGAACCGCCGCTAGCTCATCCTCGCCGTAGCCAAGCACGCGCCCATCGGTCGGCACACTTTCGCCGGGCGTCGGGCAACAGGAGGTTCCCGCACCGGCATCCGGGCCAGCATCCGGGCCACAACAGCCGCTCGCGGTCTCGACCACCTGGGCATAGGCGGTACGCACGGAATCGCGGATTTCGTCGTTCGATTTGAGGCTGGTCATTTTTGTTCTCCTTTGGTCAGGTCCTGTGCCGCGGCAAACGCCGCGAGCTGCGGCGGCACATCACCGCCGGCAAAATTAAAAAAATCGCCGAGGCGCGCCAACGCTTCCGGATCGGCCCAGCATTCAACATGTTGCCCGGCCCGCTTCATATGAATGAGCCCGGCACGGCGCAGCTCTTTCAGGTGATGCGACACCGTCGAGGGCGCCAACTCCAGACCGTCGCCCAATTCGCCGACGCAGGCGCGCATGTTCGGCGCGCACGCCTGGCCCGGCCGGCAACAGCGCGCCAAGTTGATGAAAATCTTCAGACGATGCGGGTTGGACAAAGCCTTGAACAGTTCGGCCAGTTCTTCGGCGTCTTTAATTTGATAATTCGACATGTTTCGAACTATAGAACCAGTTGCCATGATTTTCAAGAACTTTATGGATGGGCCGGCGAACCGTCCGCGCGCGCCATTACGCACGACGCCAATTCGATCGTCCCGACTAGGGCGTCAACACCCGCCCGGCGACGGCATCGAGCTTGGCGACCAGCGTCGCGTCGCGCGCGTCCGGCGCGGTCATGACCGCATTGTCCAGCGCCCGGTCGCAGCCACTGCTACAAACTGCCCGCTCCGGTGCTAAACCGGCCGCCAGAGCGGTGACCAGGGTGCGCGCATGCACGGCGTTCTCGTTGACCACCTGAATGACCGCCTCCACCGACACATTGTCATGATCTTCGTGCCAGCAATCATAATCCGTGACCATGGCCACGGTGGCGTAACAAATCTCGGCCTCGCGCGCGAGTTTGGCCTCGGGCATGTTGGTCATGCCGATCACATCGCAGCCCCAACTGCGGTAGAGTTCAGATTCGGCCAGGGTGGAAAACTGCGGCCCCTCCATGACTATATAAGTCCCGCCTTGCACAGCACTGATACCGGAAATTGTTGCCAACGCCTGCATGAGATTGGCGCCGATACGGCCGCAAACCGAATGCGCCATGGATACATGCGCGACAAGGCCAGTGCCAAAGAAGCTTTTGACGCGGGCGAAAGTGCGGTCGATGAACTGATCGACAACGACGAAATCACCGGGCGCCAAACCTGCGCGCAACGAGCCGACTGCACTCAGCGAGACGATGTCCGTGACGCCGCAGCGCTTGAGCACATCGATATTAGCGCGGAAGTTGATCTTTCCCGGTGGGATGCGGTGGCCGCGTCCATGGCGCGGCAGAAACGCCACGTCCAAGCCCTCGAGATTGCCCAGCAGAACTTGATCGGATGGCTCGCCGAACGGAGAAGCGACACTGACCCATTCGGCATCCTTGAGCCCGTCGATCTGATAGAGACCACTGCCGCCAATAATCCCCAGACGAACCGGGCGAACTTCATCGGTCATCGCCGTTTAGCCCAGATGCTCGGCAAAATGCGCCATTGTGCGCTCGCGCGCCAGGGCGAATGCCGCCGGATGATAATCGGCGCGCTGGTCGCAGTTGAAGCCGTGTCCGGCGCCCTCATAAACGTGAATTTCGACTTCGGGATGCGCGCCTCGTATGTCCTCGACCGTCAACATCGGAATGCCGGTATCCTCACTGCCGAAATGCAACATCGTCGGGGACCGTGGCTGCTCATCCAGGAACTGTCCGATCTGGCCGCCGTAATAACCGACCGCGCAATCGCTCTCAAGGCGACAGGCGGCGAGCCACGCGAGCGAACCGCCCCAGCAATAGCCGACGACACCGATCTTGCCATCCGGCCCGACGGCCGCGCGCAGCGCCACCAGCCCCGCCTGCATATCGGCGATGGGAACGTCCCAGCCGACGTCATCTTTGAGCGCGCGGCCCGCGGCGACGGTCTCGGCGTTGTACCCTAAATCGACCTGACGCTGCTTGCGGTCGAACATAGCCGGCGCAATGGCGAGATAGCCGTCCGCAGCGAAAGCATCGCACAGCTCCCGTACATGTATGTTGATGCCAAAAATTTCCTGAATCACGAGCAGTCCGGCCTTGGCCGCGCCGCCCGGCGTGGCGCGATAGGCATCCAAGCTGTGACCGTCTTTTGCGGTCAAAACGATTTGCTCTCCCACCTTGGCCTCCCCTCTATTGCTGCCTCACACTTCAATAGCAGATTTCATACGTTGAAGCGAAACAGGATCACGTCGCCGTCCTTGACCGTATAGTCGGCGCCTTCTTGGCGCATCTTGCCGGTCGATTTGGCGCCGGCCTCACCGCCGCTAGCAACGAAATCCTCGAAGGCTATGGTTTCGGCGCAGATGAACCCGCGCGCCATGTCGCTATGAATGTTGCCCGCCGCCTCGCGCGCGTTGGCGCCCTGGCGCAGAGTCCAGGCGCGCGCTTCCTTCGGCCCGGCGGTCAAGAAACGGATCAACCCCAACAAGCGGTGACCGGCATGGATGACGCGCTCCAGTCCGGCGGTTTCAAGACCGAGATCTTCGAGAAAAGCAGTTTTCTCCTCGGCGTCGCCGAGCGCCGCAATCTCGGCTTCGATGGCGGCCGACACCGCGACCGCCTGCGCGCCTTCATCCGCCGCCCGCTGGGCCACCGCTGCGCTCAGGGCATTGCCGTCCCGCGCCTGTTGTTCGCCGACATTGCAGACGTAGAGCACCGGCTTGGCGGTCAATAGATGCAGCATTTTCAACAAGGGGTCCTCATCTTCTGTCAGGTCGAGGGTGCGCACCGGCTTGCCGTCGCGCAAAACTTCGAGCGCCTTTTCGATGAGCGGCTGCAGCGCTTTGGCTTCCTTGTCGGGACCGCGGGCGCGCTTGACCACGCCATCTAATTGGCGCTCAAGGCTCTCCAGATCGGCCAACATCAATTCGGTTTCGATCAACTCGATGTCGCGAAGCGGGTCGATCGGGCCTTCGACATGACTGACTTGATCGTCCTCGAAGCAGCGCACCATGTGAAGGATGGCGTCGACTTCGCGGATTTGCGCGAGAAATTGATTGCCCAGCCCCTCGCCCTGACTGGCGCCACGCACTAGACCGGCGATATCCACCACCTCAAGCATGGTGGCTACGATCCGCGCCGATTTGGCGATGCCAGCAATGGTTTCTAACTCATGGTCCGGCACCGGCACGCGCCCGACATTGGGCTCAACCGTACAAAACGGGTAGTTGCCGGTATCCGCCAACGCCGCGCTGGTAAGGGCGTTGAAGAGGGTCGATTTGCCGACATTGGGCAGGCCGACGATGCCGCATCTAAATCCCACCTTGAGGCTCTTCTTCTTCGTTAGTTTCGGTTTGCGCGGGGCGTGGCGACGGCGCCAATAATGCGACGCGGGTCATGAAATCATTCTTGTCGTCGTCGAGTAGAAGCGGCGCCGACTGCGCGGTGGCACCAACCAGCTTCGCCACCCACGCGCCGTCGGCTTTGGAAAAATCGCTCAACACATAGCCAGACACTTGGTCCTTGTCGCCGGGATGGCCGATGCCCATCCGCACCCGCCAGTAATCCGTACCGATATGAGCGCGCAGACTCTTGATACCGTTGTGACCGGCACTGCCGCCGCCGAACTTCAGCCGCAGCTTGCCGGGCGCAAGATCGAGTTCGTCATAGAAAACGAACAGTTCGGCCGGTTCGATTTTGAAGTAGCGCAGAACGGCGCCGAGTGCGCGCCCGGATTCGTTCATAAATGTGGTCGGTTTGAGAAGCACGACACGGGCATCACCGACACGGCCTTCGGCTATATCAGCGGACAGGCGGTTGCGGCTGCGAAAGCCTTCAAAGCCATAACGGCGAGCAATCTCATCGGCGACCAGATAGCCGATATTGTGTCTGTTTTTGGCATATCGAGCGCCCGGATTTCCGAGCCCGGCAAAAACATACATAATATTTTACGCCGTCCGTACGCGGACTGGACGCCCCGCGTCTAGGAGTCCGAGCCCTCCGAATCGCCCTTTTGCGCTTCGCCGTCGCCGCCTTCCTCGCCTTCTGCGCCTTCTGCGCCCTCTTCGCCCTCTAAGCCTTCTTCACCTTCTTCACCTTCTTCGCCTTCGTCCACTTCTTCTTCCACATGGATTGTCGGCGCGGCGATGGTGGCGATGGTAAAATCGCGGTCGGTGATGGTCGGAACGACGCCTTCCGGCAGTTCGATAGCGCTGATATGCAGGCTATCGCCAATATTGAGGGCGGAGATATCAGCGATGAGGGTATCCGGAATGGATTCGACCGGGCACAAAAGCTCCACTTCATGGCGCACGATGTTAATCACACCACCGCGTTTCAGGCCCTCACACTCTTCCTGCCCTTCGAACTTGACGCCGACGTTCACGGCGATCTGGGCGCCTTTCACATAGCGCAAAAAATCCGCATGCAACGGATTATCCGTTACCGGGTGAAGCTGCACGTCGCGCGGCAAGACGCGCACGGTATCGTCATCGACATTGATATCGCAGAGACGGGTAAAAAAACCAGGGCGGCGAAACTCCTTGTGGAACTCCGCGAGATTCAGGGACAGACGCACCGGTTCTCCCACACCGCCATAAACGATGGCAGGGATACGGCCATCGCCGCGCAGTCTCCGAGCAGGGCCTTTGCCGGTCAACTCGCGCGCCTCGGCACTGATTGAACTAATATCACTCATTGTCTTTTCCTTACACGTTCGCTGTTCCGAGCCTCCCGCCAACAGGGCGGACGCTTAATTGAACAGGCTTGAGACGGAGCTCTCCGCGCTAATTCGCCGGATCGCTTCCGCCATGAGTTTAGCAATGGACAAAATCTTGATGCTTTCCGAAACCCGCATGGCCTCGGTCATGGCGATTGTATCGGTCACCACGAGGGATTTAAGGTCGGAGGCGGATACCCGCGCCACGGCGCCGCCGGACAGAACGGCATGGCTCACATAGGCATGTACTTCACTGGCGCCAGCCTCTTTCAGAGCGGCGGCCGCGTTGCACAGGGTCCCTGCCGAATCGACGATATCATCGACCAATATGCATTCCCGGTCTTTGACATCGCCAATGATATTCATCACCTCCGATACGCCGGCTTTTTCGCGCCGCTTGTCGACGATGGCGAGATCCGCCTCGAGCCGTTTGGCGATCGCCCGCGCCCGCACGACACCGCCTACATCAGGCGAGACGACCATCAAATTCCCATTCGGGAAATTGCGCTCGATATCGCCGATAATTTCCCCGGCGGCGTAGAGATTATCGACGGGAATATCGAAAAAGCCCTGAATTTGGCCGGCATGCAGATCGAGTGTCAGCACTCGGTTAGCGCCCGCGGCAGTTATCAAATTTGCGACCAGCTTGGCCGAGATCGGCGTTCGCGGTGCCGATTTACGGTCCTGCCTGGCATATCCGAAATAGGGCAATACCGCCGTGATCCGCCGCGCTGAGGAGCGTTTGAGCGCGTCCAGGCAGACCAACAGCTCCATCATATTGTCGTTTGCCGGCGATGAGGTCGACTGAACGACAAAGACATCCTCACCGCGCACATTCTCGTGTATCTCGACGAAAATCTCATTGTCCGAAAAGCGCCGGACAGTGGCTTTGGTCAACGGGATATTGAGCGATGCGGCAATCGCTTCGGCAAGAGGCCGGTTACTGTTTCCGGCGAGGAGCTTCATTGATTCTATTCTCCACTAACGGCCACGGACCGGTCGATCTTCATGTGGCCGGCGGTTCTTTAAAATTGACGCATGGAGCTGCCCAATCGGCGCGGCGGAATGTATCAAGACGGTTTGGTACTGTAAACGCCCTTTGCGGCAATAATTTACGCTCCCCCTGCTGGCCTATTCGAGCACACCGACACGCGCCAACATGGCAACGATCCCTTGCGCCCCATTTTCGGCCACAACCCGGGCCACCTCACCCCATGCGCCGTCAAGCGCGCCACGGGGCAAGACATTGCTCTGACTGACCGTGCCGATGCGCGCGCCGTCCGGGGAAAGGACTGTCCAGTCTACGGTGATCGATTGATGCAGGTTCGAATCCGGCGAGTCCACGACATAAACGCTGCCGAGCACGATGAAGGACGCACTCTCCAGAGATATGGCGGATTCGAACCCAGAAAGGACCAACGCACGACGCATCGCCTGGGTAAGTGAATGGCGGCCGTCGCCGGGCGCGCCGTCGACCGGCTGTACGGCCAAACTCGGACTGGCGTTGACCGCTGCCGGCGTCGCGGGATTGAGAATTGCGGCGAAGCGCCGGGCCACGATCGCGGCGCGGTCGCCAGCTCCCTGGTCATCGAAGTGAAAAACAATTTCACCGCCTGGCGCGGCAAGTGACCAACGCATCACCCCTGCCGCACCAGGTTGGGCTAATATACGATAACTAGCGCGGTTGCTGGCGTGCCGCCCGGCCGCCACGTCGAGCGCCCGCAACGCTTGCACCAAATCTTCGGTTAGGCGTGCCGAATCTGCCTCCGGCGTCTCCGGCACCGGCTCGACAAAGACCCCAGCGCGCGGGCCCAAGGCTTCTTCCAGGATCTCCGGCAATGCCTTTTCAGCCGGCTGAAACGGCCGTGGCAAGTCGCCGCACGCCGCAAGCACAACGGCGCAGACCAGAATCGTCAAAAATCGAGCGGAGCCCCTCATCAGTGGCAGCGGTTACATGAACACACAGCCCGCCATGAGCCCGACGAAGAGAAAGGCACAAAACAGGATCATGTGCGGCATGTGGTTCAGCCCGCCAGCGCGATCGCCGCGAGAAGGCGGCCATAATCGCTCTCGCCGCGTAGGCTGTTGCGCCGATAGCTGAAAAATTGCGCATCCTCGGCATAGGTATCGCGCCTGAGTTGAGCGATTTCGCCGAGTCCAAGGGCGCCAAGCCGGCGCGCCACATAGCCGGGCAGATCGAACAGATGATGCCCGCCGCGGATGGCAGGTCGGAAAAACATTTGCGCGCCGGGGTCGTGCGCCAAAAACGGCGCCGGAAACTCCGGCCCGACTTCATAGGATTCGGGACCGATAGTGGGACCGATCACGGCGTGGATCGAGGCTGCGTGCGCGCCCAACCGACACATACCGGAGACACCGGCCTCAAGGATTCCGCCAAGCGCGCCGCGCCACCCGGCATGCAGCGCGCCGATGACGCGGTTGTTGCTATCGGCCAGCAGGACCGGGGCGCAATCAGCGGTGAGGATGCCGAGCATGACGCCAGGGGTATTGCTAACCAAGGCGTCGGCGTGCGGCGCATCAGCATGCCGCCACGCCTTTTCAACCGCCACTACCTGATCGCTGTGAACCTGATAGGCGGTACAGAGGTCATCGGCCGAGAGCCCAAACACCGCTGCTGCTCGCGCCCTGTTATTTCGCACCGCCGCGGGATCGTCGTTCGAGCCATAGCCGCAATTGAGCGACGCATAAGGGCCGCCGCTGACGCCGCCGGCGCGGGTGAAAAACCCGTGCCGCACCGCGCCCGACGCCGCCAACGCGTCATGTTCGAGTGCGTTCACCATGTGGCGGTGCCTTGTAACGCCTGCTGGGCGGGCGCGGGGCGCTCGAAACCGGCGGGCACGGGAGCGCCCAGTTGAGTCACCACCAAGACCTTGAACAAATTACCCATTTGGCGCGTATCGAGCAGACGGTGCAGGGCGTTGTCGATCTCCTGAGTCTGCTCGGGTGTCGCTGAGCGCTGCAGCGTGGCGGCGCGCGCCTCAATGCCCAGCGCCCGCAGGAAATCGCCCTGGCAACGCGGTCCGTGCAGCGCAAGCCCCGGCGCGGCGCGGCCAAGCGCTGCAAAATCCACATGCGAGGTCAAATCGACAAGACCCGGCGCGGCGAATATCGATTGCGCCCGGTGGGCGCGCACCGCTTGCAGCGTATCGCCATTGACGCTCTCACTATGACCATAGTCGATGATCAGCGCGGCGCCGCCATGGCGTTGCAGGCGCGCGGCAATATCGGCCATGTAGGTATTGCGCGCCGGCGCCTGTTCAAACAAATCGCCGGGTCGCCCCGGCCTGTTCAACGCGCAAGGAAGCGTGGCCAACTGCGACTGGCAGGCGCCGTTGAGGAAAGTAACCAGGCGTTCTCGCCAGCCCTCTGCGGTCATTTCATACTGATGAACCGGCAGGGCATCGAAAAATTCATTGGCGATCAGTAACAGCGGGCCGGGCGGCACAGTATCGAGCGACAGATGCCATGCCGCCGGGGTGCCGGCCAGGCGTTGGTACTGCGCGTCGCGGAGGCGGTCACCGGTTTCGACGAGATGGAGCGACATGGCGCGGCAAAACTCCGGCTCGGCACGAAGGGCGCGCAGCGCATCTTGCATCAACGTGCCGCGGCCCGGCCCGAGCTCGACCAAATTGATGCGCTCCGGCGCGCCCACCTGGCGCCAAGTCACGGCGCACCAGAGACCGATCAATTCGCCGAACATCTGGCTCACTTCAGGCGCGGTGACAAAATCTCCAGCGGCGCCGATCGGCTCGCGGTAGCGGTAATAGCCATGCTCCGGATCGTTCAGGCACATCTCCATGTAACGTGCCATCGTTATCGGCCCGCTCTCGGCGATTATCTGCTTGAGGCGCGCGGCGAGTGGAGTCAGGGCTCAGCCTCCTGCTGTCAGAGGCCGCCACGGCCTTGTGCGGAGCGCTAAATAGAGCCCGATCGCCAGCATCGGCAGGGACAAGATTTGGCCCATAGTGATGCCGCCAAGGATAAAGCCGAGAAATGTATCGGGCTCGCGGAACAGTTCGACCACAATGCGTGACAGGCCATAACCGATCAGGAAGATCCCGGTGAGCAGGCCCGGGCGCCGGCCGGCGCGCAGCACAAATGCCGACAGCGCCAGAATGGTGAACACCACAAGCCCCTCGAGAAAGGCCTCATAAAGTTGGCTGGGATGGCGCGGCGCCGGGCCGCCGCCGGGAAACACCATGGCCCAAGATACATCGCTCGCCCGGCCGTAAAGCTCACCGTTAACAAAATTGGCGACGCGCCCAAAGAAAAGTCCGATGGGAACGGCGCAGGCGGCGGCGTCGGCAACTGAAAGCACATTCAGTTTCCGCATTCGGGCGAAGAGAAACAGCGCACCGATCACCCCTAGCATGCCGCCATGGAACGACATGCCGCCCTGCCAGACGACCGGTATTTGCCCGGGATGGGCAATGAAATAGCTCGGCTGATAGAAGATGACATAGCCGAGCCGCCCGCCAACGATGACGCCGAGCGTGCACCACACGAGGAAATCATCGACCGCGCGGCGATCAAGCCCCGGCACGGTTCCCTTGGCGAGATAGCGGATGTAGCGCCAGCCGATCACCAGCCCGAGCACATAAGACAGAGCGTACCAGCGGATTGCGACTGGACCGAAACTGACGATGACCGGGTCCAAATTGGGAAACGCCAGCGCGAGGCTCATCGGTAAGGGTCCTTCCGGTTCAGATAATCGCGCACATAGCTGGTCACCCCGGCCTCCAGGGAGGTGAAGGGCTGCGCATACCCGGCGGCGCGCAAGCGCGCCATGCGCGCCTCGGTAAAATATTGATAGCGTTCACGAATGGCTACCGGCATGTCGATATATTCGATCTCCGGTTCACGTTCCAGCGCGCCGAACAGGGCTTTCGCCAAATCATCGAAACTGCGCGCCTGGCCGGTCCCCACATTGAACAGACCATTTACCTCTTCATACGCCAAAAGCCACAGCATGATGGCCACACAGTCTCCAACCCAGACGAAATCGCGCAACTGTCCGCCATCGGCGTAACGCGGATCATGCGATTTGAACAGGCGCACCGGCTGCCCCTCGGCGGCAGCGGGAAAAGCGGTGGCGACAACGCTTTTCTGATTGCCCTTGTGATATTCGTTGGGCCCAAACACGTTGAAAAACTTAAGCCCCGCCCATTGCGGCGGCCGCGCCGCACCCTTGGCGATCAGCCCGGCCACGCGCCGGTCAAACAGATGCTTGCTGCGGCCGTAGAGATTGAGTGGGCGCAGCGTTGCCAGCGCCTGTATTGAGCCATCATCGTCGAAGCCCATCGCGCCATCGCCATAGGTCGCCGCCGAAGAGGCATAGATGAAACGCACATCTGCGTCCGCGCACCAGCGCCACAAATCCAGGCTCAGGCGGTAATTGTTGCGCGCGAACAAACTGGCATCGGTTTGCATCGTCGATGACGTGGCGCCCAAATGGAAGATCGCCTGCATCTCGCCACGATGTGCTTGCAGAAACGGGAACAGCGCCTCCGGTTCGACATAGGCCGCGAGCTGCCGCTTGGCGGTGTTGCGCCCGCCATCGCCGGCGTCCGTGCGGTCGCATACGGCAATCGGACCGGCGCCGCTCTCTTCCAGCCCGGCGACCAGATTTGAACCGATGAATCCGGCGCCGCCTGTCACTAATATCATGCGCTGTTTTCGCCAAGGTTGTGAGAAAGGGCGGTCGAACGCACCTTATATTGCCCCAGCCACGCCACCGGCAAGGCGCGCCAGGGGTGAATAATACAAGCGCCCCTGCCAAGACGCTGTATTATAGGCAAATCTCGCCGCATGGAGTGCGAAATGCAGACGAATAACCGAATACTGGACGATTTGGCGCGGGTCGCCGGCACCGCGATGGGCGCCGCCGGCGGCGTCAAAGGCGAATTTGAAACCCTCCTCAAGCGCCAATTCGAAAAGATATTGGACGGCATGGACATGGTCAGCCGCGATGAATTCGACGCGGTTAAAGAAATGGCAGCCAAAGCGCGCGCCGAGCAGGAAGCTCTTACCCTGCGTGTTGAGCAATTGGAGCAGGCGTTGGAAGCGAAAAACCGCGCAGAATAGCCGTCCTTCGCGGCTCTCCAGGGCAAGAGAAAAATTCGACCGGCCCTACTAGATTTTGCGCTTTAATTTGGCCTCTACACACCCTATTGTATGAGACAATACAATTTGGGCACGCGCGGCCACGTACCACAATATATAGATGACTGGTGAGTGTGACCGCGTGGTTCTTGAATTGAGAACCGCCAAACGGACACGCGTATGTCAACCATCCTAAGTTCGGTAGATTTTCTCGGCAACAATCCGCTCGATATTGTCGAGCGGGTGGCGGGCGCGGCGGACATTCCGTTCGAGCGTTTTAACGAAGAGGAATTGCTGGCAGCCCACTATACCGGCCCGTGGTGCGCCTATGAGATGTGGTTCGCCTATAGTTCCGATGTCGATGCGCTGGAATTTCGCTGCGGCTACGATATGAAGGTACCCGACGATCGGCTGGTCGATATCCACGGCCTGCTGGCGCTGATCAACGAGAATATGTGGCTCGGCCATTTCGATCTCCGGCAGGACGAAAAGCGGCCGACCTGGCGCCATACCTTTATTTTCAGGGGTGCGCCGCATCCGGCGGAAGCGCAGATTGAAGATATGCTCGGTATCGCCTTGCAAGAATGCAATCGTTTTTACCCGGCCTTCCAGCACGTAATTTGGGCCGGCAAATCGCCCCGCGATGCGCTCGATGCCGCCCTCTTCGAGACCGCCGGCGAAGCATGATGGCGGTGACACTATCCGGCGGCATCGTGTTGGCTGGTGGCGGCAAAATGGGCAGTGCGCTGCTCACGGGCTGGCTCGAAAGCGGGGTCAACGCTTCGGAAATTCATGTTGTCGAGCCGGAATCAGGTGCGGCCAAACGCTTAGCCGCGCTGGGCGTAACCGTCGTTGCGGCAGCGGCAGATCTATCGGGCGAGGCAGAGACCGTCATCTTCGCCGTCAAACCGCAAATCATGAATGACGTCGTACCGGACTATAAACGCCTTGCCAGCGACGAGACGGTTTTTCTCTCGATTGCCGCGGGCTGCACGATATCGCTGTTCGAGACTCATCTCGGCGCCGTGCCAGTGGTTCGCGCCATGCCGAATACGCCGGCGGCAATCGGCCTCGGCATGACGGTCGCCTGCGCCAATGGGCAAACCAACGACCGCCAAAAGGCGCGCTGCCAGAACCTGCTCGAAGCCGTCGGCGAGGTGGCCTGGGTCACAAAAGAGGATCTGATGGACCCGGTCACGGCTGTCTCCGGCAGCGGTCCGGCCTATGTCTTTTTGTTGATTGAAACACTCGCAGCAGCCGGCGTGGAGGCAGGACTTAGCGCAGATCTCGCCATGCGCCTGGCGCGTGCGACGGTGCGCGGCGCCGGAGAATTGGCCAGCCGTTCCGAAGATGCACCGGGTCAGTTGCGCGTCAATGTTACCAGCCCGGGCGGGACCACAGCGGCGGCGCTCGACGTGCTGATGGCCGAGGACGGCCTCGACGGGCTGATGAAGCGCGCCGTTCTGGCGGCAACCGCTCGCTCGAAGGCGCTCGCCGGATAAATCGCCTTCGACGAATTGACCCCAGCCCGTGCCGCGCCTACATAAAGACCAACAAATTTGATAACCCAGAAAGAACGACGGTAGCAACGAGATGCCCAGGAAAACGGATTATCCCCGCTTGATCATCGATAATGCGCTCGAATTGGCGGCGACTAAGGGTTGGGCGCATACGAGCCTGAACGATATTGCCGCGGCAGCGGGCCTTTCTTTGGCTGCCCTACATGGCACGTATCCCTCGAAGACGGCGATTGTGGCAGCCTATACGACACGCGTGGACGAAGCCGTGCTGAACGATATCGATCCAGAACTGGCCGATAAATCGAGCCGCGAGCGGCTATTCGACGTGTTAATGAAGCGTTTCGATGCGATGAATCCGCACAAAGAGGCAGTGCGCTCGATCTTACGCGCGTCGACGTCCGATGTGGAAGCGCTGGCGCGCGGGCCGTTGAGCCTATACCGCTCGATGCGCTGGATGATGGAGGCGGCGAATATTCCTTCTTCGGGCATGCGCGGTCAGCTTCGCATTAAGGGCTTGGCGCTCATTTATCTCGCTGTTTTGCGCACCTGGTTCAACGATGACAGCGAGGACATGTCGCGCACTATGGCATCTCTCGATCGTCAACTGAGCCGCGCCGATCGGCTATTGGGTTTCCTGCGTCGGCGCGGGCGCCGCGAGCCTGGAATGCCGGACGGCGAAAATGCTGCCGGCGAGCCCTCCGGACCCGTAGAGGCCGGCGCTGGCTGAGACGCCACTTTCATTCGAGGATTTTCTCAAGGTCGATATTCGCGCCGGCACGATCCTGCGCGCCGAGCCGTATCGCGAGGCGCGCGTCCCGGCCTACAAATTGTGGATCGATTTCGGCCCCGAGATCGGCGAACGCAAGACATCGGCACAAGTGACGGTAAATTACCATTGTAAAGACTTGGTCGGCCGGCAAATTGCCGCCGTGGTCAATTTCCCGCCCAAACAAATCGGCACGTTCATGTCAGAGGTGCTAGTGCTCGGCTTTCCCGGAGCCACCGGAGAGGTCGTGTTGATCGCCCCGGAGCGTGCGGTTTCTAACGGTGCGCGCCTATATTAGACCGGCAGGCGCAACACCGCGCGAAGACCACCCGAGCTTGCTGTTTCCAATATGATGTCGCCGCCATGGCCGCGCGCGACATCGCGCGCGATGGCGAGACCGAGACCGGCCCCGGCGTAATTGGGATTGCGCGAATCGTCGAGGCGGAAGAAAGGTTTGAACACATCATCGAAGCTCTCCGGAGGGATGCCCGGGCCGTCATCCTCGACGATCACCTCAACACTGCCGCCAGTACGGCGCGCCTTAATCTCAGTATGGTCGCCATAGCGCACCGCATTATCCACCAAATTGGTCAAGCAGCGCTTGATGGCGTTCGGCCGGAGCGGCAAGGTCAGCGCTTGCCCAGCATCGAGCTTAATCACCGCGCCGTTTCGCCGTGCGCCTTCGACAACTTCGCCAATCAGCGCTGAAAGATCGACAGGCACCGGCGCCTCGGCGCCTTGGCCGCGCGTAAACGCCAAATATTCGTCGATCATTTTTTCCATTTCGGCGATGTCGGCCTCAACTTCCAACACGTCGGCCCGCGCCTCTGGCAGGGTTTCGCCCAGCATTGCGAGCTGCAGTTTGATGCGGGTGAGCGGCGTCCGGAGATCGTGCGAGACACCGGCCAGCATCTCCGTTCGCTGATCGATATGGCGGGCGATGCGCCCGCGCATATCGATGAACGCCGCTGCGGCCTGGCGAATTTCCGTGGCGCCGGCGGGCTTGAACTCCACATCGGAGCGGCCCTTGCCGAACGCCTCCGCCGCCGCCGCTAGCCGCCGAATCGGCTGAATTTGGTTGCGCAGGAAAAAGATGGCGACCGCGGTGACCACAAGTGCCGTGCCGACCATCCACAACACGAAAATATAGATTGTGGTGGAGAACATGCGTTTACGCGGCGTGAGGATGTTCAACACACCTTCCTGCAATTCAATGCGGACGGAGATGTTCTTGTCGTCCCGCCGTGTGTCGATGTGAAAAGGTATAACGAGCCGCTCGGAGAGCGCATGTTGCAGCATGCGATCGGCGTTTCTGCTTAGCTTGGGGGCCGCCGCAGGCAATTTGACGCCCGGTTGGAAGACGGCATTTATTTGCATTTCGCGATAAGCCGCACGCAGTGTCCATTCGCGGAACTCATCCTCGGGATATTTCTGGATGGTCCGCATGACATAGATGATGTCGCCCGTCAGGCCCAAGGCCAATCGCCGGCTGACCGTATCCCAATGGCGTTCAAAGAAGATGTAGGCGACCACGCCTTGCAGCAGCACCAAGGGGATCAACAGGATCAGCAGCGAGCGCCAGAACAATCCCTTGGGCGTGAGGCGCCTCAGCAAGCTTGTATGGGCCGCCGCCATGACGAATTCCTAGCGCGGGCGCAAGGTGTAACCCTCGCCCCATACCGTGAGGAGATGACGTGGCGCGCTCGGATCGGCTTCGATCTTGCGGCGGAGACGGGCAATTTGCACATCAATCGCGCGGCCGCCGGCATCGATGCCACAATGCCGGCACAGCTGCTCTCGGCTGAGCGTGACGCCGAGCTGGCCAACAAATAGGCTCAGCAATTGGGATTCAGTATGGGTGAGACGCACACTCTCGCCATCGCGCGCCAACTCGGCACGCGCCGGGTGAAATTCAAAACTGCCAATGCGGACCGGTGTTTCAATGGCGGGCGGCGGCGGCGCCTGGGTTCGGCGCAGGATCGTGGCAATGCGCAGCAACAATTCGCGTGGCTCGAAAGGTTTCGTCAAATAATCATCAGCGCCGCTCTCCAGCCCTGATATTCGATCCTCGGGCTCCCCCATCGCGGTGAGCAACAGGATCGGCACCGAAAGGTGCTCGCGCAGACGACGGGTCAGTGCGACGCCGCTCTCGCCAGGCATCATTACGTCAAGCACCAAAAGATCGAACTCGAGGCCGCGCAGTTTCGCTTCGGCCTCCGCCGCAGTCTGCGCCGTGGTGACGCGATAGCCGTTTTCGCTGAGATAGCGCCTGAGCAGTTTGCGCAAACGGTCGTCGTCATCGACCACCATAATATGCGGCGCATCCACGTCGAGCGCCGGCGCCGAATGTGATCTCTGGCGCGCCTGATCCTGGTTCATAAAGCTAGTATATGCCAACGACGCACCGATAAGGCAAAGTGCACATGGCAGCGGGGGCGCGCTAGTCTTCGAAGCGCTGGCGATCAGCCTTATCGATGATGCCGAGCAACACCTTGCGGTATCCTTCCACCGCATCGCCGCCGGCCGAACGGTAAGCCGCGCCGATACGGGCGCGCTGGACCTCGGACAAGCGCCGTTCCAGTTCCAACCCCTTGTCGGTGAGCTGCAACAATCGGCGCCGTCTGTCGGCCTGAGCCTTCTGCACCGAAACGAATCCTTCTTTGACCAATTGGCTGAGAACACGCGACAGGCTTTGTTTGGTGATGCGCAGAATGGCCAGCAATTCGGCCACGGAGATGGCTGGGCTGCGGGCGACAAAATAGATCACCCGATGATGCGCTCTGCCAAATCCGTAGGTCGCCAGGATAGCATCGCATTCCGCCGTGAAATCGCGATAAGCATAAAACAGCAGCTCGATTCCCTGGTGGAGCTGGTCGTGTCGAAGGAAAAGGGGGTTGGGGCCAGATTTTAAGTCAGTCATGTTGACTTATATGCAGTGTGGTGATAGAGAACGCAACCGCTTTTCGACGGGGCAAAGCGGTTTACGGCGGGAGAACGAGCGCAAATGGCCGATATAATACCCTTTGAAGACCGCGACGGCGTGATATGGCTGGACGGCAAAATGGTGCCATGGCGCGACGCCAATCTCCACGTACTCAGCCATGCGCTGCACTATGCCAGCTGCGTGTTTGAGGGCGAGCGCGCCTATTCGAAGCGCATCTTCAAACTGCAGGAACATACCGAGCGGCTGTTCGAATCTGCGTCACTGCTCGACATGAAAATTCCGTTCACAGCGGACGAGATCAATGCCGCCTGCAACGAGGTGATCGCGGCACAGGGTATCGTCGACGGCTATATCCGCCCGGTGGCATGGCGCGGCGCCGAGATGATGGGCGTCTCAGCGCAAGCAACCAAGACGCATGTGGCGGTCGCCACTTGGCCCTGGCCCAATCTGTTCGGCGACGAGAAGCGAGAACGCGGCATCCGCATGAAGACCTCGAAATGGCGCCGCCCCTCGCCCGATACCGCACCGGTCAAGGCGAAAGCGGCGGGGCTTTACATGATCTGCACATTGTCACGGCACTCGGTCGAGCCCGAAGGCTATGACGATGCCTTGATGCTGGATTGGCGCGGGCAAATCGCCGAAGCCACCGGCGCCAATATCTTCCTGGCGCAAAACGGCGTGCTGCATACGCCAACGCCGGACTGCTTTCTCGACGGCATTACGCGCCGCACGGTCATGGATCTCGCCCGCAAACGCGGCTATGAGGTGGTGGAACGCGTGATCATGCCGGAAGAGCTTGCCCATACGGACGAAGTGTTCCTCACCGGCACCGCCGCTGAGGTCACGCCGGTCGGCGAAATCGACGAGCATAATTACCAGGTCGGTCCGATCACCCGGCAATTGATGGAAGATTACGATGCGGAAGTGCGTAAGGGCGACTGATCTGCGCTGACGCTCCGGATTACTTCTTGGTGGCCACCCATTTTTCTGCGGCCTGATCGTCTGAAGCACGCGCTTCAACCCATTCTTGGCCGGCGTCACGCTCTTCCAACTTCCAGAATGGCGCACTGGTTTTCAGCCAATCGATGAGAAAAGCGCAGGATTCCAATGCCGCCTTGCGATGCGAGGATGCGGTGATCACCAGAACGATGCCTTCGCCGGGCTCAAGCCGGCCATAGCGGTGAATGACCAGGCAATCCTCGAGCGGCCATCGCCGGCGCGCCTCGGCCTCGATCTCGGCGAGTTTTTTCTCGGTCATGCCCGGGTAATGTTCGAGCGTCATGGCGCCGATGGCGGCGTCGCCGTCCGATCCACGCACCAAGCCGGTGAACGACGCGAGGGCGCCAACATTTTTACCACTCATCGCCGCCATCTCGGCGCCGACGTCGAAATCCTCGCGCTGCACCCAGATCATCGCCTGCCCTCAACCGCCCGTAACAGGAGGGAAGAACGCGACTTCATCCTCCTCGGTGAGCGGATGGTCGAGTTTGGCGAAATCTTGATTGACGGCAAAGCGCACGGCGGATAAATCGGCCAGCGCCTCGCCGTAACCGGGGCCGCGGGTTTTTAGCCAGTCGACGAGCCCAGCAATCGTGGCGACATCATCGGGCAGCGCGATGTCTTCCTCACCGATGCCGATCTTCTGTTTGAGCCAGGCAAAATAAAGCAATTTCACGGCATGTCCTCAGCGCATCATTTCGTTGAAAGGAAAAAAATCTACCGTCATGCCGCGTTCCACCTGGGTCACATCCTCGGCCAACTCGATAAGCCCATCGGCGAAAACCGCGGAAGATAGGATTCCGGCACCGCCCCGGTCGTATTTCTCCGCTGCCACGCTGCCGTCGTCAAGCGTGCGCAGACGCGCCCGCAGCCATTCGCGCCGGCCCTTCTTCTTTTTGTAATCGAAAGCCGCACACACGGGATAATGATGCGGTTCGACCTCCGCCGCCCCCGAGAGGCGGAGCAGAAGCGGCCGGGCGAAACGCAGAAATGTTACCAGAACCGCCACCGGATTGCCCGGCAACCCGACAAACGGCACGCGGCCAACTTGCCCGAGCGCGATGGGCCGGCCCGGGCGGATGGCAAGGCGCCAAAAATGCAGATTTCCGAGCGCCTCGACCGCGGCTTTGATGTGATCTTCCTCGCCGGTCGACACTCCACCGGACGTGATCAACACATCATGCGAGCCGGACGCGTTGTCGAGCGCTTGGCGAACCGCGTCGAGCCGATCGGGAAGAATGCCGAGATCATCCACGTCGCAGCCCAAAGCCTCCAGTAGCGCAATGACCATGAAGCGGTTGGAATCGTAGATGCCGCCGGGCGGCAGCGCGGAGCCGGGTTCAAACACCTCATCGCCGCTCGAAAAAACTGCGACCTTGAGGGGTTGGTAGACCCAAAGGGTGGTGAGCCCGACCGATGCGGCAAGCCCTATATCTTGCGGCCTCAGACGCCGCCCGGCGGAGAGGATAACGGCGCCGTTTTTGATATCCTCGCCGGCGAAACGACGATTGGCGCCCAGTTTAATGCCGGGCGGGATGACGACTACGCCGGCCGCTTCGCGGCAATCCTCCTGCATCAGTACCGTATCCGGGCCGGGCGCACCGTCTTCACCACCTGGCATTGGCGCGCCGGTAAATACCCGGACGGCAACACCGCGCCGCGCCGCATGGCCGAGCGGCCGGCCGGCGGGAATGCGCTCGCTCCACGGCAGGCTGGTGTCGCCATTCGGGTTGAGGTCGTCAAAGAATACAGCCCAGCCATCAACCGCGGCATTGTCATGCGGCGGGACATCGTGGGCCGAAAGCACATCGCGCGCCAAAACACGGCCATGCGCCTGATGCAGGCTCACCTCCTCCGGCGTGGCGACGGTATCGGTGGTTTCGGCAAGGCGCGCCAAAGCTTCGGCGGCCGGCATCAGCTCGCCGCCAAAGGCAAAACAATCATCGCTTAACTGCGCCATCAGCGCTGCTCCGCAGGTTCATGCGGCCGTTCGCGACGATCAGGTTGGCGCGCGATCAATGCGCAATGCGCCATGACGAAATCGGCGATGGCCGGGATGTCGTTCAAATCCAACACCAGGATATCACGCTTTTCGGGCAGCCCGTGGGGCCTGCCGCTATCGCTGGCGACAGCGACCACCCATTCATCTTCGGCGGCGAGCAACGGCAACTCCGCTTCAGCACGGTAGACTTCCAGCTTGGCATGATCATGGCGTTTAAAACCCTCGATCAGAAGCAAATCGACATCCGAGAATTGTTTATAGAGCTCTTCCAACGGCGGTTCGGGCTCGCCCTCAAGTTCGTGTACCAAGGCCCACCGCCGGTCGGAAACGTATAATACTTCATTCGCGCCGGCATCGCGCCATGTGGAGACGTTATGGCCGGGGGCGAACAGATCGAACTGGTGGTGAGTATATTTCATCGTCGCCACCACGAGGCCGCGCGCCGAGAGCACCGGCAGCAAACGGCGCAGCAGCGTCGTCTTGCCGCTACCGCTCCAACCGGCGATACCGAATATTTGCATATCGTGCCTCACGCGCCGGGCTTCATCGGCGCCGTTCCCTGGCGCAGAACGGCGCGAAGATACAAACCGGCGCTCAGCCAGCTTAACATTGCGGCGAGCCAAAGCGCCGCGTCGCCGGCCTGCTGGAGCGGCGCGGTGAGCGATGCCAAACCCGGCGCCACCAGCAGCAGTGCGATGGCCACCATCTGGGCCGCGGTTTTCCATTTTCCAAGACGGCTGACCGGCAAGCCGGTGCGCCCGGCCAAGCCTTCACGCACGCCCGATATCAGCAATTCACGACACAGAATCGCAACCACCGGAATGACCGCCGCGCGCTCGGACGCGACCAGCATGATCAGCGCCGCAGCGACCATCAGCTTGTCGGCGATGGGATCGAAGATACGGCCGAATTCGCTGGTTTGGCCCAGCCGCCGCGCCAGCCAGCCATCAAAAAAATCGCTGATCGCAGCGGCGATAAAGAGCGCAAATACCGCCCATATCGCGGCCTCGTCGGATACATAAAACAGGCCGACAAAGGGCGGTATCAGGGCGATCCGGCCCACGGTGAGGAGATTTGGCAGATTTATCATGATCGCGTGATTTTGGCTCGCCGGAACTCTATCACGCTCAGGACTCGGCGTGGAAATGATCAAATATTGAGCGCGCCAGCGCATTCGAAATACCGTGTACGCGCTCGAGATCGGACAATCCCGCCTGCGACACGCCACGCGACGAACCAAAATGATGCAACAAAGCCTTTTTGCGGCTGGGGCCGACACCTTGAATGCCATCGAGTTGAGAGCGCGATATATTGCGCGCACGGCGCGCGCGGTGCGTGCCAATGGCGAAGCGGTGCGCCTCGTCGCGCAGGCGTTGGATGAAATAGAGCACCGGATCACGCCGCTCCAACGATATCGCCTCGCGCTCGGGCAGGAAGATACGCTCGAGCCCGGCATTTCTGTCGGGACCCTTGGCGACCGCGGCGAGGGCGACATCGCTGACATCGAGCTCGGCGAATATTTTCTGGGCGGCGCTGAGCTGCCCGGCGCCGCCATCTATCAACACCAGGTCGGGCCAAGCGCCGTGCGCGCGCTCGGGATCTTCCTTCAGCAGGCGCGAAAAACGGCGTGACAAGACTTCGCGCATCATGCCGTAATCATCACCGGCGGTGATGCCGCCTTCGGCCTCGGGCACCGCATCGCTCTGGATGTTGAACTTGCGATACGCTTTTTTCAAGAATCCCTCGGGCCCGGCGGCGATCATCGCGCCGACGGCGTTGGTGCCGGAAATATGAGAATTGTCATAAACCTCAATACGCTCGGGCACGCCGTCCAACGACAGTTTATCAGCCAAACCTTCCAACATTTTTCTCTGCGCTGCGCTCTCGGAAAAACGCCGCGCCAATGCCTCGCGCGCATTTCTTTCGGCATCGACGATCATGTTTGACTTGTCGCCGCGCATCGGACGGTGAATGCGGACGCGGCGCGGGGCCTTGAGCGATAGCGCTTCTTCGATCAGCTCACGTTCGTCGATTTCCTGATTTACCAGCACCAGCGGCGGCGCCGCACGGTTGCTATAGAATTGGGCGATAAAAGCGCGCAGCACATCGGCGGCGCCAGCGTCTTTCTGGTGGCGCGGATAATACGCCCGGTTGCCGTAATTCTGACCGCTGCGGAAGAAAAATATCTGCACACAGGATTGCCCGCCGCTTTGATGCACCGCCGCCACATCGACATCCTGCAAGCCGTGCAAATTTATGCCCTGCCGCGCCTGGATATGGGCGAGAGCGCGGATGCGGTCGCGATAGGCAGCGGCGGTCTCGAACTCGAGGGCGTCGCTCGCCGCGGTCATGCGATCAGTCAGGCGCGACTTAATGTGTTGGCTGCGCCCGGAAAGAAATTCGCGCGCTTCATCGACCAGCGTGGCATAGGCGGTTTCGCTGATGCGCCCGACACAGGGCGCCGCACAGCGCTTTATCTGATGTTGCAGGCAGGGCCGTGTGCGGCTGGCGAAGATCGAATCTGAACAGGAACGGAGCGGAAAGGCGCGATGCAGAGCGTTGACAGTTTGGTTGACCGCACCGGCCGAGGCGAAGGGGCCAAAATATTCACCCTCGGCTTTTTTTGCGCCCCGGTATTTGGTGATGCGCGGATAGGCGTGGCCGCCGGTGATCAGGATATAGGGAAAGGATTTGTCGTCCCTAAGCACGATGTTGTAGTGCGGCTTGAGGCGTTTGATGAGATTGCTTTCAAGCAACAGCGCCTCGACCTCGCTTTTGGTCGTCACCACCTCGACGCTGAAGGTGCCGGCCACCATGCGCTGCAGCCGCACGGAAAGCGCCGCCGTGTTGGTGTAGCTGGTAACGCGTTTCTTGAGGTTTTTTGCCTTGCCGACGTAAAGCGGGTCGCCCGCCGCGTCCAGCATGCGGTAGACGCCGGGGCTCTGCGGCATGATGGCGACCGCCTTGCGCAAGGTCTCAAGGCCTGCCGCAAGCGAATTGGTCATCGGCGATATACCTGTGCTTGTCTCAGTTCTCTATATCGGTTCATCACCGGCAATTCCAATCCGCCGCGCGCGCCGGGCAGCCAGACTGCCACCAGACAATATTTTGCCATCAACCAAACACGAAATCAGTCCGCCGCCGACAGGCAAACACTATCGATTCAATCGGTTGGGATGCAAACTTGGCGACCCCCGCCAAGTCGATCCGGCGCTATCCACTAATTCTGTGGATAACCCTGTGTACTAATACCTATGTATGGCACGGTTCTATGCTAATTCAATGTGTTAATACACTCTGCACATTTTTTGTGCAATAATATTAACTAATTGATAATAAACAATTTTATTGATCAATTATCGGTGGTTCAAATTAACTTCGATTCCTGGTTGTATGATTTAAGACATATGTCGCTCTGCAAGATCGATGTGAACAAATTTCATCGCTAAATCGCTATTTAGCGTCAATCGGCGGGGGCACCGCACTAAATGTACGGCGTCGTCTGTGGAAACGCGCCGGAGCGGCGCCACGCCCTCAATTCAGTGCGATTGGAAGACCGAAACAGTCATGCATTCGAGAACATGCCGCTACGTGCCGGCCAGAATAAATTCGCGCAGATGCGACTGGCCATAGGCGCCCATGACGATCATGTCAGCGCCCAAATCGGCCGCTTCGAAAAGCAGCAAAACACCAGCTGAAAGGTCGCCAGATACGATACGTGCTGCCACCGCATTGCCGCAGTGCAGAGCAATTCGATTGGGAATATCGAATCCGGCGATGTGGTCCGCCTGGCGTGGATTGATGCCCAACACCGACACAATTCCGCTCGCTGTAGGAACGGCATGGCATCATGCACGGCGCGCGCAGCCTCTCGGCTGCCTTTCCAAGCGGCCAAAATGCGTTTGCCCAGGGTGGTAAATTTTCCGGCATAGGGCATGACCAATGTCGGGCTGCCGGAATCCATCATCAACAGAATCGCTACCCCACGGCTGCGGGGGAGCCTGTGGATAAGCCTGTTGGAAAACGACCGGGAATCTCCCTATATCCGTAAACCCGCCGCAAAGCGACGCGGAAGAGAATCGGGCCCGAGAGTCTGAACTCGCGCTAATAATTGATAATAAACAATTTAATTTTGGAATTTTCGGTCCGGTATCGAGACCGGGAAAATCGCGTGATCACAAAACGGTGCGCACGCGGTAAATCGGCGATGTGCACAAATACCCCTGCTTGAGTGCCGCCAATTACCCGAGGGACGGGTCAATCCGGTTAAATATCTCCCCGCACGCGCTCAATTTCAACGCCGACGCTGGCCGCTTCGGGATAGATATCAAGCTTCTCGACACCGACCCGCACGCGCGCCACACGCTCATCTTCCAAGCACAGGCCGGCGATGCGTTCGGCCAGGGTTTCCACCAGATTGATGTGGCTCTCGCCGGTGATGGCGCGCACGCCATCAACGATATGCTCGTAGCTCACCACATTTTCGATGCGGTCCTGCAGATTGCGCGCTTCCTCGAGGACCATCAGCTCGACATTGATGCGCACGCGCTGCGGTGCGTCATGCTCATGGGCATAAACACCGATCGCACAGGGCAAAACCAGATCACGCACGAACACGCGCCGATAGGACGGCTCGGCGCCGTTCCTCGGGAGCGGCCTCAAGGGGGTCGGTTCATTCACGCCAGCGCTATTCCTCTACCTTGCGATCGGACGGCATGCTCCAACCCAAATGTTGGCCGCCGTCGAGCGCCATCATTTGCCCGGTCATCGACGGCGCAGCAAGGATAAAACGCACCGCGTCCGATATTTCTTCCGGGTCGGCGCCGTGGCCGAGCGGTGTGTTTTCGGCCTGGGCACGAAACTGTTCGGGTGTTTGACGGGCGCTTGGCAGAACTGGGCCAGGGCCGATGGCGTTCACTCGGATATCCGGCGCGAGCCCGAGAGCCAGAGTTTGCGTCAATGTCCAAAGGCCTGACTTGCTGAGCGTATAAGAGACAAAATGGGGGGTGAGATTCCATACCCGTTGATCGAGGATGTTAATTATCACGCCGGCTGCGCCGGACGGCAGGCCGGCAGCGAAGGCTTGGGCGAGCAAGAACGGCGCACGCAGGTTCACCGACATATGCGCGTCCCAGCTCTCGCGCGTGGCGCTTTCGGCGTTGTCATACTCGAACAGCGAGGCGTTGTTGACGAGGCAGCCGAGCGGCCCCAGTGCTTCGGCGGCAGCGCGCGCCAGGTCAACGGTTTCAGCTTCATCACTGAGGTCGGCGGCGAGCGCCAAGGCTGTGCCGCCGCTACCTTCGATCCGGGCCACCGTCTCCTCGGCTTCGGCCGCGGAATCCCGATGATGTACCGCAACGGACCAGCCCGCCGCGCCGAGACCGAGTGCAATGGCGCGGCCGATGCGTCGCCCGGCTCCGGTCACAAGCGCGGCGCGGGGCTCAGGAAAAGTTGCCGCCATGGCGCTCAGGTCACCGCATCGCCGCGCGGCGCCTCCATGATATCGGTATAGCGGAAAACCATGTCGCGGAGAGTGACGAAACCCACCGCCTCGTTGTGATCGACCACCAGGCTGCGCGACAGGCCGAATTTTGACAGCAAGCGAATGGCGTATTTGATCTCCATCGCGGCATCCACGGTGAGCACCGGCTTGGACATGATCTCGTATACATTGGTGCGGTCGAGCGAGCGGTTGGTCGCGATCACTTTGTTGGCGATATCCGAGACCACGACGATGCCGAATTCGTCGCCGGGGCGCCGGCGTTCGACCACGAGCGAGCGCACATTGGCCTCGCGCATGCGGTTGAGTGCCTCGCGCACCGTGGCCAAACCCTCAACTGGCACCGGCATGGGCGTCATGACCTCACGCACCTGAATATGCTTTCTCTCGCTCATATCTCGTCCTCGATGTCGTGCTGGATTTCCTGGATTTGGTGCGACAGGCCCACTGCATCCTCGATATCAATCTGAATCGCGATGCCGCTGCCGGATTTTTCATCGAAGGCGCCGACGGTGGCAATCTCCTCGAGGATCACCCGGCTGCGATGTTCCTCAACAACGAACAGCAGAATGTCGCGTTGGCCGGTCAGGCTCAAGCCCAGAAATGTTTTCTCGGGCTGCAAACCTTCACCCCGGCAACTAGTGATGATGGTGGCCCCCGTGGCGCCGGCGCGCCGGCCGCATTCGAGCACGGCATCGGTTTCGCTATCGTCGACAAGAGCTACGACAAGTTTGAATTTCATGTTACGTCCTTTCCGTCGAATCGTCCGCCTTACGCTTACGCGTGAGACGGGCGGTGAGCTGGGCATAGCCGAGCACGGCAATGATTGGGAATACGCTGGCTAAGGCGATCAGGCCGAAGCCATCGATTAGCGGGCTGCGCCCCGGCACGTTGGCGGCAAGGCCGAGGCCGAGCGCCGCCACCAGGGGCACGGTTACAGTGGAAGTTGTGACGCCGCCCGAATCATAAGCCAGCGGAATGATCGAGCGGGAGGCGAAGAGAGTTTGCACAATGACGATGGCGTAGCCGGCCATAATGAACCAATGGAGCGGAATGCCGGCGACAATGCGGTATGTGCCAAGTGCGACGCCGACGGAAACGCCGAGCGCCACGGCGATGCGCAGGCCCCAGGGATTGATGGTGCCGCCAGAAACCGAGCCCGCCTTGTCGGCGACCGCGATCAGAGCGGGCTCAGCGATAGTGGTACCGAAGCCGATGGCGACGGCGAAAATATAAACCCAGAAATAATCGTACCAAGTGCCGGCCACGCCTTCGACAAGGCCAAGAAACTCGGGATCGGTGAGCTGGCGCGCCATCGTCTCGCCGAGCGGAAACAGCGCCGATTGCAGGCCGATCAAGAACAGCGATAGACCGACGACGACATAGATGAAGCCGATGCCGACGCGGCGCCAATTGGCCAGGCGCTTGCGGATGACGACGATCTGAAAAAACAGAACCAGCCCCACCAGGGGCGCGAGATCGCGCAGGGTGGCCAGAATGACCGAGCCTATATTGTCAAATATGCTCACCCCCCCCCTACATCAGCATGCCGAAAACCAGCACGAAGAGGATCGGCGTCAGGCAGGCGAAGGCGATCAAGCCGAAGCCGTCGATCAACGGATTGCGCCCGCGGATCATGGACGACAGGCCGACGCCGAGTGCTGTCAGCAGCGGCACGGTGATGGTGGAGGTCGTCACGCCGCCCAAGTCGAAGGCGATGCCGATAATTTCTTCGGGCGCGAAAAACGACATCGCCACGGCCAGAAGATAGCCGCCAATGATCAGCCAATGCACCGGCCAGCCTTTGAGGATGCGCAGCACGCCGAGGGTAACACCTGCGCCGACGGAAACCGCGACCGTATAGCGCAAGCCGAGAGCGAAGGCGTCGATGGCGTCGGCGTCGGGCTCAATTACGCCGCTTTCCGCCGCTGTACGCGCTGCCTCGGCGGCGACGGCAAGCAGAGCCGGCTCGGCAACAGTGGCGCCAAAGCCGAGTGCAAACGAAAACAGCAGCAGCCAGAACAGGCTGCCCTTGCGAGCGAAATCCTGCGCCAGACCTTCGCCGAGGGGAAACAGGCCCATTTCCAGCCCCTTAACGAATAGCGCCAGGCCCAACATAACGAACATCAGGCCGATTAATATTTCGACGAGATTGGGAAACGGCTGCTGCAGGACGGCAAGCTGGAACACTGCAATGACAGCAATGATCGGCACCAGATCGCGTAGCGTGCCGAGCACCAGGAGAACAAACGAGAGGGCCGGGGCGGACAGGGGGTGACGGCGCAGCGCGCCGGCGAAACGCGACAGAGCTGGTTTCGGCTTGCCGCCGGAATTGGTCGTTTCGCTCAAGGGATCGGGAACTCTTTCACCTGCAACGCTGTCCTCCGTCCATTGTGCCCCAAGTTGCGGGCCCGCTGCAGTACAAAGATTGCGCCGCTTGACCACATTCGGCCCACTGCCTAGCGTATTTAGACGAATTGAGCGTAGGGAGACACAAAATGGCGATGGCGGAAAACAAGCGAATTTTGCGAAAATGGCTGAGCGCGCTTCAGTCGGGCGACCTGGAGACGCTCCGGGCGCTGCAATCCAAGGATTGCGTGTGGATCTTGCCGGGCTCGAAGAAGCTGCCCTGGGCTGGACGCTGGAAAGGGCCGGCGGGTCAGAAAACCTATCTCAAGCGCATCGAGAGCGCGGTCGATTTCGGCAAGCAGGAGTTTAAGGAATATATCGGCGAGGGCTCGCGCATTGTCGTCACCGGTCAGGAAATAGCCAAATCCAAGTCGAAAGGCAAGCGTTGGAACGTCACCTTTGCCTGGGCCTTCACCGTGAAACGCGGCAAGGTCACGGCCTGGGAAGCCTTCGAAAACACGGAGATTATCGCGGCCTGCTATTAGCGAAAAGAGCCGGCTGTCCCGTGCTCGCACCGCAGCCTGTAGCGCTATCCCACAATTATTCAACGCCGCGTGGTAAAGCGCGGATGCGGTTTGTGTACGCGATGCTCGGTGTAGCGCAGCACGGCACCTGCATGACATAGTCGGTCCCCAAAGGTGCCGCCCTGTGATTTAACGTCGGCGCCATGACAAGAGGTTACGTCGCCATGTCGCAGCAGTTTCCGCACCTGTTCACACCCCTCAAGTTGCGCCACAAGACGCTCAAGAACCGCATCGTGTTCGGCGCACACACCGCCAACATGAGCGAGGACGGCCTGCCCGCCGAGCGCCACTTCGCCTATTACCGTGAGCGCGCCCGCGGCGGCGCGGCGATGATCGTCGTCGAGCCGGCGCCAGCGCACCGCACCGGAGTGCTGACACGCGGCAACTTCCGCCATGAAGACGACTCCGTTATCCCGCACTTCCGCCGCATTACCGACGAATGCCACAGCCACGGCACGGTGATGATCCACCAGATCTATCATGTCGGCGGTCATGGCGATCAGGACAATTCGTGGGAGCCCTATTGGTCGCCGTCGGGTGTGCCCTCGATGCACGACCCGTGGGGCAGTCACACCATGATCGAGTCCGAGATCGAGGAATTGATCGAGAGCTTCGTCCAGGCCGCCCGGCGCGACCGCGATGCGGGCTTCGACGGCGTCGATCTTTTTGCCGGCTATAATTGCCTGATCGACCAGTTCTGGTCGCCGCTCACCAACCGGCGCGACGATCGCTGGGGCGGCAGCCTGGAAAACCGCACGCGCTTCGCCGTCGAGCTGTGCCGCCGCATCCGCGAGATGGCCGGCGAGGATTTCATCGTCGGCATGACCGTATCGGGCGCCGAGCCCTATCCCGGCGGGCTCACCATTGCGGACAAGCAGGAGATCGCGGCGTATTTGGATGCGCGCGGTCTCGTCGACTACTTCTCGGTCGGCACGGGGAGCTACCTCAATCAGTACGCCAAGATCGTCCCCTCGTTTCAGTACGACATGATGCTGGGCCCGCCCGATGCCCAAAAGTTCAAAGAGGCGGTCAGCCATGCGGTGGTGACGGCGGAGGCACGGGTCAAGACACCGGCCAACGCGGAGGCAGTGATTGCCGGCGGTATGGCAGATCTGGTGAGCATCGTGCGCGGCCAGATCGCCGACCCCCACCTTGCCAACAAGGCGCGCGAGGGCCGCGCCGATGACGTCCGCCCCTGCATCAACTGCAATCAGCTTTGCATCGGGCGCCGGATGCGCGATTACTGGATCTCCTGCCTGGCCAATCCATCGGTCGGGCGCGAGTTCGAGTGGGACGGCGACCGACTGCCCCCGGCCGAGACGCCGCGCGATATTCTGGTCGTCGGCGGCGGCCCGGCTGGCCTTGAAGCCGCGCGCGTTGCCGCCGAGCGCGGCCACAGGGTGACGGTCGTCGAGCGCGGCGCCGAGCTCGGCGGGCAGCTCCGGCTTGCTGCAAGTCAGCCTGAACGCGGCGAAATCAGCGAGCTTCTCGTTTGGTATCAGAGCCAACTTGAAAAGGCCCCGGTTCAAATCAAGCTGGGAACCGAGATGAATGCGGAGGATGTGCTTGGCGCTGGCGCCGATGCGGTCGTGCTGTGCACCGGCTCGCAACCGTCGCACGACGGCTTTCAGCGCGCCTTGCCGCACGTGGCGCGATTGCCCGGCGCCGATCAGGACAATGTCTCAACCGTCCACGACGTGCTCGACGGCATGGTGGTACCGGGAACGCGGGTGCTGTTGCTGGACGATCTCGACGGCTGGTGGCCGGCGAGCGGCACCGCGATCCACCTCGCGCAGCAGCGCCACCAGGTGACCCTGGTGACGAGCGCCGACCAGGCGGCAGGACAACTTGAGCACAGCGGCACCGCCGGTACGACGCGCGAGCGCTTCGTGAAACACGGCGTCGAGACGATTACGGCGACGGCGCTTCTGTCCTGGCAAGGTAACACCGCCAGGTTCGTCAACCTGTTCTCCGGCAAGGAAGACGAGCGCGAGTTCGACTCGCTGGTGTTGGCCACCACCAACACACCGGAAGACGAGCTGACGCGCGCGCTCGCCGGATCGGGCCGCGAAGTTCACGCCATCGGCGACACGGTCTCCGCACGCACGGCGGCCATGGCCATCTACGAGGGCCGCAAGCTAGGCCTGCGGCTCTAGGTGGCCGCTCTTTTTTGTTTGGTCCCTCAAACGCCGGGCGGGGGCAACCGCCCCCTTGGCTACCTCGTATTAACTCGGGCGCGCGGTCGCGCTTGCCGGAATGCCGCAGGCATTCCGGTTGGAGCTGACGTTCGGGTGAATCTTAGTGGGTTCGCTATAGCGCCTAGCGATAACTGCGGCGCTTGGGCTTGCGGGTGAATTTGTTTTTCTTGCCGGTCGCGCGGGTGCCGGGGGCGCCGCCATGGCTGCGGCCAGGCCGGCGTTTGCCGCCGTCGGACGCTGCGCTGCGCCTGGTGGCGAGGCCGAGGTCGGTTTCCTGTAGACGGTGGATCTCGTCTCTGAGGCGTGCCGCTTCCTCGAATTCGAGCTCGCCCGCCGCCTCTTTCATGCGTTTTTCCAGATCTTTGAGATAGGCAGTGAGATTGTCGCCGATCAGATGGCGGGTTTCTTCGTCGCCGGTTTCGACCGTGACGTAATCCTTTTCGTAGATGCCGTCCATGATATCGCCGATATTGGTGCGCACACTCTCCGGCGTGATGCCGTTGGCGACATTGAATTCCTGCTGTTTGGCACGCCGGCGATCGGTCTCCTCGATCGCCTGGGTTAGCGAGTTGGTCATCCTATCGGCATAGAGAATGACGCGCCCGTCGATATTGCGCGCGGCACGGCCGATGGTCTGAATGAGCGAGGTGCGCGAGCGCAGGAAGCCCTCCTTATCGGCGTCGAGGATCGCCACCAGGCCGCATTCGGGAATATCCAGGCCCTCGCGCAACAGATTGATGCCGACCAGCACATCGAAGGCGCCGAGGCGGAGGTCGCGGATGATTTCGATGCGCTCGAGCGTATCGACGTCGGAATGCAGATAGCGCACGCGGATGTCGGCCTCGTGCAGATATTCGGTGAGGTCCTCTGCCATGCGCTTGGTAAGCGTCGTCACCAGGACGCGCAGACCCTTGGTCACGCAATCGCGGCATTCGGCCATGAGGTCATCGACCTGGGTCTCGACCGGGCGGATCAGGCAGACCGGGTCGATCAGGCCGGTCGGGCGGATCACTTGCTCGACGAAGACGCCGGCGGTGCGCTCCATCTCCCACGGCCCAGGCGTCGCCGAGACGAATACGGTCTGCGGGCGCATGGCCTCCCATTCCTCGAATTTAAGCGGGCGGTTGTCGATGCAGGACGGCAGGCGGAAGCCGAAATCGGCGAGCGTCGATTTGCGCTTGAAATCGCCTCGATACATGCCGTTTAACTGCGGCACGGTGACATGGCTTTCATCGACCACCAGGAGTGCATTGTCGGGCAAATATTCGAATAGCGTCGGCGGCGGCTCGCCGGGGTTCCGCCCGGTGAGATAGCGCGAATAATTCTCGATACCAGCGCAGCTGCCGGTCGCCTCCATCATCTCGAGGTCGAACAGGGTGCGTTGTTCGAGGCGCTCGGCGGCGAGCAATTGGCCAGTGGTTTGGAATTTCTCAAGGCGCGCGGCGAGCTCGGCACGGATGCTCTTGATTGCCTGATTGATGGTCGGGCGCGGCGTTACATAATGGCTGTTGGGATAGACGCGGATCTGTTCGAGCTGGGCGGTCTTGTGCCCGGTCAAGGGATCGAACTCGACGATCTCCTCGATATCCTCGCCGAACATGGAAACGCGCCAGGCGCGGTCCTCGGAATGGGCGGGGAAAATTTCGATGACGTCGCCGCGGACGCGAAAATCACCGCGCTCGAGCGATTGGTTGTTGCGCCGGTATTGCAGCTCGACGAGTTTTTTCAACAACGTGCGCTGATTGATCGAGGTTTTCTTATCGAGATAAAGCGTCATCGCCGAATAGGTCTCGGGCGAGCCGATGCCGTAGATGCACGAGACCGAAGCGACGATTACCACATCGCGGCGTTCCAACAGCGAGCGCGTGGCAGAGTGGCGCATGCGGTCGATCTGCTCATTGATCGAGGCGTCTTTCTCGATATAGGTATCGGTGCGCGGCACATAGGCTTCGGGCTGGTAGTAATCGTAATAGGAGACGAAATACTCAACTGCGCTGTTGGGAAAGAAGCTCCGCATCTCGCCGTAGAGCTGGGCAGCTAAGGTCTTGTTGGGCGCCAGCACTAAGGTCGGGCGGGCAAGCTCGCGTATCACTTGGGCCATGGTGTAGGTCTTGCCCGAGCCGGTGACGCCCAACAACACCTGATCGCGCTCACCCTCGCCCAAGCCGGCGAGCAGTTCGGCAATCGCCTGCGGCTGATCACCAGCCGGACTGTAATCGGACACCAGCTCGAACGCTTGCCCCGCCCCGCCATCCGGCGGCGGATTCTTGCTCGGCCCCATAAGATGGCCGGTGGGGTCACCCGAGGGATGCGTTGAGGGCTTGGCGGGAATGATTTTGACTCCTTATTCAAGCCCGAACTGAGGTTCTATCTTGAGCCGCGGCAGTCCCAAAAATATGGGTTGTTCCGCAGTGAATTTCATCGGGCGCAGCATAGCATATGCCGGTGCCAGGTATGTTCCCTTGAATCCTTCGCGCGGAAGGCACTAGGGTTGCGGCGCCGCCCTTTCGGATTTATGGAACACAGCCTTTATGCTTTTTCACGCAGCAAGAATTGCTGGTTTACGCCGCATGCCATGTCTTTTGGCCGTGGCGGTAGTGGTACTCGTGCTGGCCGCCGGGCAGGCGCTGCCTGCGAGGGCGGGCGAGCATTTGGCGGACCGGGTGGGCGATCGGGGGCTGGGGCGGAGTACGGCGCCGATCGTGATGATCGAATATTATTCGCTCGATTGCCCACATTGTGCGGCGTTTCATCTCGATGCGTTTCCCCAACTGAAAGCGGAATTTATCGATACCGGCAAAGTGCGCTTTGTGTTCCGTGATTTTCCGCTGTCGTGGGCGGCGCTGGAAGCGGCGATCATGACCCATTGCGCGCCGCCCGAGCGCTATTTTGATATGCAAGACGCGCTGCTTAGATCCGGTGAACAGTGGAGCAAGGCGGAATCGACCCGCAAAGCTGTCGGCGAAATCGGCGCGGCGCAAGGTGTTTCAGAGGCCACCTTCCAGGCCTGCCTGGAGGCGCGGGTGTGGGAGCAGCAAGTGTTCGAAAGCCAGAAATTTGCGCGCGACGTGCTCGGCGTCAAGGCGACGCCGACGTTCATCATCAACAATGACAAATTGGAGGGAAATATACCGTTCGAAAAATTATCAATGGGACTCACCCGTTTGCTGAACGAGATCACCCGCCACAGCGACGATTTTACCAGCCTCGAGATTCCCATTCAGGCTGAGTGACACCGACTCTATTAGATACAGGATCGACCCCACATGCTGTTTCCCATCCGCCGATTCATACTGGTTGCCCCTCTATTTCTATTTATGGCCGTTGCCGTTCTGCGGCCTGTAGCGGCCGGGAACATGGACGCCCGGCCGGGCGACATGGTGTTCGGGCAGGCCAGCGCGCCGGTCACCATGATCGAGTATTATTCCCTCAACTGCCCGCACTGCGCGGCGTTCCACAAGCAGGTATTTCCGGAGTTGAAGGAAAAATATATCGACAGTGGCCAGGTGCGCTTTGTGTTCCGCGATTTCCCGATCAACTGGGCGGCAGTGGAGGCGGCCGTGCTCGCGCAATGCGCCGGGCCGGAGCGGTATCTCGCGGTGCAGGACGCGCTGTTTGCCAGCCTCCGCCAATGGAGCGCGGCCGAACCTTCGCTGCTGGCGATTGCCGAGATCGTCGAGACGGTGGGTGTTACACGGGCGGAATTAAAGCAGTGCGTGGAAGAAGGCGCGTTGGAAAAGCAGGTGATGGGGAGTTTCAAATTCGCCAAAGAAGAGCTCGGCGTTAGCGCCACACCGACTTTTTTCATCAACGGTGAAAAACATGTCGGCGGCATCTCGCTCGAGCGTTTAGACGAAATACTGGAGCAAGCTGACTGACGGATAAGCGCCTGCCGGCGCGGCATTTCATTTCCGTGCTTGCCCGGTTGCTCGGCGAGCGGCAGCGGAATAGTTTAGCGGCTCATCTCATCGTGAATTTCGGAACAGACAGGACCATGCCATTCATCGCCAAGCGCCTTGAGCGCATCAAACCGTCGCCGACCATGGCGATCACCGCGAAAGCCGCCGAGCTGCGCGCCGAGGGGCGCGACGTGATCGGTCTTGGCGCCGGTGAGCCCGATTTCGACACGCCGGAAAATATCAAACAAGCCGGCATCGAGGCCATCCGCGAGGGCAAAACCAAATATACCAACGTTGACGGAACCCCCGAGCTGAAAGCCGCCATCGCGCGCAAATTCAAACGCGACAACGGGCTCGACTATGACCTCACGCAAATCAATGTCGGCTCGGGCGGCAAGCATGTGCTCTATAACGCCCTGATGGCGACGCTCGACCCCGGCGACGAGGTGGTGATCCCGGCGCCTTATTGGGTCTCCTATCCGGACATGGTGCTGCTTGCCGAGGGCACGCCGGTGATCGTACCGGCCGATGAAGCGAACGGCTTCAAGCTGCAACCGGAAGAACTCGAAGCGGCGATCACGCCGAAAACCAAATGGTTCATGTTCAACTCGCCGAGTAACCCCACCGGCGCCGCCTATAGCCGGGCCGAGATCGCCGGCCTGGCCGAGGTGCTCCAGCGCCACGGCCATGTGCATATCCTGTCCGACGATATTTATGAGCATCTAGTTTATGACGGCTTTGAATTCGCTACGATGGCCCAAGTCGCGCCCGAGCTGTACGGCCGCACCCTGACCATGAACGGTGTCTCTAAGGGCTATGCCATGACCGGCTGGCGGATCGGTTTTGCCGGCGGCGATGCGGCGCTGATCAAGGCAATGGCAAAAATCCAATCGCAATCGACCTCGAACCCCTCATCGATCAGCCAGATCGCCGCCATCGAAGCTCTCGACGGGCCGCAAGTCTCGATTGGCGAGCGCAATGAGACATTTTGTGAACGACGCGATCTGGTGGTCAGCACGCTGAACCAAGCAGACGGCATTACCTGCCACCGACCGGAAGGCGCGTTTTATGTATATCCGAGTTGCGCCGGATTGATCGGCAAGAAGACGCCCGACGGCACAGTGATCAAAAACTCAGAAGATTTCGCTGCCTATCTGCTGAACGGTGAAGGCGTTGCCGTGGTGCATGGCGCGGCATTCGGCCTCGATCCGTTCTTCCGCATCTCTTACGCCACCGCGACAGAAGTGCTGACCGAGGCCTGCGAACGCATCCAACGCGCCGCCGCCTCACTGCGCTAGGCGGCCGTATCGTCACACCGGCATCACACAGGCGTTACTTGCGGCGCTTGGCCGCACATCCTATTTCAAATGTGAACAGGGCGACAAAAGCAGGGAGCGAACGATGTTGATTAGGAAAAAACGCGGCTGGGAAATTCCCGAGAGCGCGGCGACGCTGGAATCGATGTTTTGGAACCGCCGCGCGGTACTCAAGGGCATGGGCGCGATCGGCGGTGCGGTTGCCGCCGGCGCGGTGACCGCCGGGGCCCTGCCAGGCGTGGCGTTGGCATCGCATGAGGAATCGGGCGATGCCGATCCGAGCGCCGGTCTCTATCCAGTGCCTTCAAATGAGGCGTACAAAATGGACCGCCCGCTGACACCGGAAAAACTCGCCGCCCATTACAACAACTATTATGAGTTCGGCTCGCAGAAGGAAATCTTCCAACTCGCTCAGGAGCTACCCATCCGCCCGTGGACAGTCACGCTGGACGGTCTAGTTGAGAAGGAAATGACGATCGACATCGACGATCTGTTGGCGAAGATGCCGCTCGAAGAGAGGCTCTACCGCCACCGCTGCGTCGAGGCCTGGTCAATCGCGGTGCCCTATTCGGGCTTCCCGCTGAAAGCCTTGGTAGATATGGCGCGCCCGCTGGGCTCAGCCAAATATGTCGTCATGCAAACATTCGAGATGCCCGAAGTGGCGCGCGGGCAAAAGCAATTTTGGTATCCTTGGCCCTATATCGATGGCCTTACGATTGCCGAAGCGGTGAACGAGCTCGCATTTATCGCCACCGGTTATTACGGCAAGCCTATCCCGAAGCAGAACGGCGCGCCGTTACGGCTCGCGACGCCCTGGAAGTATGGCTTCAAGCAGGTTAAGGGGCTGGTCCGTCTGACATTCTCCGAGGAGCGCCCGGTGTCCTTCTGGGAGGAGATCCAAGCGAGCGAATATGGTTTCTGGGCCAACGTAAACCCAGAGGTATCGCACCCGAGATGGTCACAGGCGTCAGAAAAATTCTTTGGTCCGGAAGGCATCGAACGCAGACCCACGCTCCTCTTTAACGGCTACGCCGAATTCGTCGCCGATCTCTATACGGGGCTGGAAAAAGAACCGCTCTATATGTGAGGCGGCACTCATATAGAGACGAATTGAGCCCGGCGGCGGTGATGAGATAAGTTCGCCGGGTGGATGATACCCTGATCATATTCGATTGCGACGGCGTGCTGGTGGACAGTGAGCCGCTCGCAGCGCGGGTGCTGGCTGAGGCGATACGCGGCCTTGGCCTCGCCATGGAAAACGACGAAGCCGCCAAGGTGTTTCTTGGCTGCTCGATGCCTATGGTGATTGAGATCGTCGCGGCGCGCCTCGGCCGCCCGGTAGAGGCCGGGTTCACGCAGGGCTTTCTCGACCAGCTTCATATCGAGATGCGTCGCGACTTGGCGGCGATTACGGGCGTGCGGGAGGCGATCGAACAGATTCAATTGATTAAGAATGTAGGCGGCCTCTGCGTCGCCTCCAACGGCGAGCCGGAGACGGTCGCCCTCAGCCTTGAGGCAGTCGGCTTAATTTCGTTTTTCAATGGACAGCTCTATACCGCTAGCGCCGCCGGGCGCCCCAAGCCGCATCCTGACCTTTTTCTCCACGCCGCGCGCGAGATGAATTATCGGCCGGCGAACTGCATTGTCATCGAAGACAGCTTGCACGGCGTGAACGCCGCTCTGGCCGCCGGAATGCGGGTTTTCCGATATGCGCCCCGTGCGGGGTCGGTCGAGGCTCGTGATCACGAATTTTCTGTTGCGGGTGCGAGAATGTTTATGAACATGAACCAACTTCCCGGCCTTATTACCGTGGAATTGCAGGGTTAATTCAGGCAATGGGCGCAAAAGAACAAAAAAAGGCCGGACCCTAAAGGGTCCGGCCAGTCAAACAGGGAGGCTTCACGTCTGGGAGACGTAAAAAACGAACGAAGGGTTCGTCCGTTTTGGATCCGAAGATCCAACTTCTGAACCTCGGTCCAGAAGCCCACACGACCCAGCAATATGTGGCCGAACCGTGCGGTTCAAATGCCTTGCGCCGAGAGGTAGGAATGGCGCATCAGCATGTTGCAATGCAGTATATAATAGTGCCGGTTCCCGCGTGGTAGGCCTGTTATCACAGCTCTGCTATGCGTCATACGCATAGCAATTAAGCAGAGACGATCAATATTTCCACGCCGCGACTTGATTCAAAAGAAAATCGCGAAATACGCCGATACGCTTGGTATGGCGCAATTCCTCCGCATAGACGAGATAGGCATCGAACGAGGGCCCCTGCAATTCGGGCAATATCTGGCGGATATTTGGCCGCTCGCGGGCGACATAATCGGGCAACGCCGATATCCCGAGGCCGCTTTCAACGGCCCGGAGAATACAATAAATATTGTTAGCTTCGAGTACCACGCGGTAGCGCGATTCGGCTTCACCGCTGCGCCGCAGCAGCCAATTTGGACTGGCGATATCGCTAAGCGGTCCCTCGCCATAGACGATCAGACGCTGGGTCAACAGATCGTCGGCGCTTTCGATAGGCCCGAACTCTTCGAGATAGCTCGGCGCCGCGTAGATGTGTGAATGCACGGTCATCAGATGGCGCTGAATGAGATCCGGCTGCGTCGGCGTGCCCATGCGGATAGCGACATCCGCTTCGCGCATGGAGAGATCGAGCGCATCGTCCGAAGTCTTGAGTTTCAATTCGATGCCGGGATACAGCTGGTAAAACGCGCGCAGGCGCGGGGTTAGCCAAATTGTGCCGAAGGCGTTGGTGGTGGATATGGTGAGCGGCCCTTCGGGCCTGTCGCGTCCGCCGCTTAAATTGGCTTCTGTCATCGCCAGTTTGGCGTAAACGTCGCGTGTCGTAGCGTAGAGCGTCTCGCCCTGTTCGGTGAGGATGAGGCCGCGCGAATGGCGATGAAACAGCACGACCGAAATGCTTCGCTCCAGCGCCGCAACTTGCCGGCTCACGGCCGACTGGCTGAGATGTAGAAGGTCGCCGGCACGGGTAAAACTGCCGGCTTCGGCAACGGCGTGAAAGACCCTCAGTTTGTCCCAGTCCATGCGGACCTCCAAAGCGGGAACCCAGCAAGCAGTTCGCCGAGGCGATTCTTATTCCGCGGCGACGGTAACTCCGGCGCTCATCTCGGCGATAAATTTTTCCGCTTCCAGCGCCGCCATGCAGCCCGTCCCGGCCGCTGTAACTGCCTGGCGGTAGGTTTTATCTTGCACATCGCCAGCGGCAAACACACCGGCGATGTTGGTGGCGGTACTATCGGCATGGGTAACGATATAGCCTTCGCCGTCGGTGTCGACCTGGCCCTCGAAGACGGCCGTATTGGGGGTGTGGCCGATGGCAACAAAGATGCCCTGAACATCCAAAACGCGCTCGTCAGACGAGTTCACATGTTTGAGGCGGGCGCCGGCAACGCCGGGCGGAGCGTCTTCACCGAGAACTTCTTGCAGTTGGTGATCCCAAATTATGTCAATTTTTTCGTTGGCCAAAAGCCGTTCCTGCAGAATTTTTTCCGCCCGCAAGCTGTCGCGCCGATGCACCAGGGTCACTTTGGTGGCATGATTTGTGAGATAGAGCGCTTCTTCGACCGCCGTGTTGCCGCCGCCGATGACGGCGACCTCCTTGCCGCGGAAAAAGAAGCCGTCGCAGGTGGCGCAGGCGGAAACCCCGAAGCCCATATATTTCTCTTCGCTCGGCAGACCAAGCCAGCGCGCCTGGGCGCCGGTACTTATGATAACGCTGTCGGCGCTATAGAGATCGCCAGAATCGCCGACGCAGGTGAAAGGGCGGCGTGAAAAATCGACGCTGACGATCAAATCATGCATCAGACGGGTGCCGACATGCTCGGCCTGAGCCTTCATCTGTTCCATCAGCCAGGGCCCCTGAATGACATCGGCGAATCCCGGATAATTCTCGACGTCAGTAGTGATCGTCATTTGTCCGCCGGGCTCCAAGCCCAAGACGAGTAGCGGCGCCATGCCGGCGCGCGCGGCGTAAATCGCCGCCGTGTATCCGGCCGGGCCGGAACCGATAATGATGACCTTGCTATGATGGCTTTTAGACATAGTTTCCTCTAGTTGGCGGCGCTTGGAAGTTGCGCCAGATTACACTCTTCGCCCGGCTTGTTGTGCTGTTTTGGGCGTCGCCTTTATTTTGTATCCTGTCGCGACTCCAAACGGCGGCGGATCTCGCCTGCCGCCAGAGCGCAGTCGTTTAGCGGCTCATAGTCCCAGCTTTCCAAGCTGCCGGTGAATGGCCGAGCCGCGCCTTCGGCTTCAAGCGCCGCGAAAAATCGGCTGAAGCGGGCAGAACGACGTCCAGCCACGGGCAGAATGTGAACCGGTTTGCCGCTTGAGCAGGCGTCGGAGACCATGCTTACTGAATCGCCAGTAACCAGAACGGCGTCCGCGACAGCCAGAAAACCGAAATAAGGATTGGCGCCCTCGCCCCGCCATATATAGGCGGGTGCGCCGTCCAGCGCTACCTCCAACGCGGCGAAACTTGGCTCCGGCGTGCGCCGCGATGGGGTGATGAGAAGACCGCCGCCGGTATCGGCCGCAAGCTTGGCCAGGGCCGCGCCAAGCGCCTGCCCGTCCGCCGGAGTGAGGCGGTGACGGCGCGAGGTTCCGCCGATCAGGCAGGCCACTAGTGGGCGCGGCAGATCCGCAAATGTGGGCGCGAACTCAGCCTCGGCGGATTTCAGTGCCGCTGCATCGACCGGGCTCAAGGCGCCGCGCGTGGTAAAGATATTGGCGCTGGTGATACCGTCATGGCGGGGTGCCACGATGAGGTCGAAGCGGGCCAGGCCGAGGCGCGGATTCTGGACGAAGACGGTAAACGTGCGCCCCCGGCTGGCACGCTGAATCGCCAGGGCGAGACCGGCGCATTTGCGGCCGCTGGCGATGACCAGATCCGGCCAGGGCGGCACGAGCGAATCGTGCCCGTGCGCCATAAATCCCGGCGGCAGGGCAGCCATCGCGGCGCCCAGCCATCGCCACGGCTTGTTCACTGCAGCGCGTTTGATCTCAGGCGTAAGCCCGAGAGCGGCTGCCAGAGCGAGGCATTGATTCTCGGTTCCGGCCATGCCTTCGCTCAGCACCCAACAGTTAAGGCCCTCCGTCGCAACCGCTGCGCTCACGTCGCAGGTACCCGCGCGTGGGGAAATTCGCACCAATTCATAACAAGCGTAGTAGCAGAAAACCAAGGCGATGAGGATGTTGTAAACGACCCGTCGCGAGGGCTCAGGGCCGGCCCGAAGGCGCAGAGCAATGATTCGACAATTATCGGTGCCGGGAGAACGTGAAGTTTAGGCCGAATTCGGCTACGAGTTCTCGGCAGTTTCAATCCGTTGTTAATAGGCTTGGGCCATACTGATCCCCAGTCAACAACGCTTACATCTGACCAAACGAATAAAAATTCAAAATATCAATAGGTTAAAGCCTGTCATGAAGGCGCAGCTGAAAATCGACTCGAAGACCGATGGCGGCAACATCCCGCGGAGCATATTTTACATTTGAGGGAAGGCCATTCTCGACATGAAGAGCGCGACGGCAAAGCAGATAGAACCACCGGAAACATCAACCGATGTGGATACGGATTCGCTCCATATTCTGCCTCTTCGCATCATGCCGCTTTATACCACCGGCCTGAAACAGGCGCGTCTCATCAAGAATATGCATTTCGATTCGGTTATCGAAGTCTACAAGGACGCCAAAACCGGCAGCGGCCAAATCGAACCCGATGCGCTCTCCCTCTATTTTAACTGGCAAAGTGCGGAGGATTTGGAAGATCAACGGTTGATCGAACATTTGGCCCGGCTCAATAGCTACGATGTCTACAGCCAGCGCATAGAATTGCGTCGGGCAGGCATTGAGCTGGAAGAGGTTGACGCGCTGCAACTGTCAGCGGCCAAGCAGGCGGAATTGACAGAATAAATGCGCGTCTTTACCTCGCCGCTCCTAGCCCAGGTGTATGGCAATTCGAACGCCGACATCGAGAATTTCGATTAGCTTATCGGCATGTTTTCGAATCCGGACCGGGAATTGGCGATTCGCAATTTGCGCACTCTGGCGAACCAGCTGGAGATCGAAATCATGGAAGTGCCCGAGTTTCTCGAGGAATACGCGGATATCTTCCTTTCGCTGGCATATTACAAAAATTGTCTCGACGAATTGATCCCCAAGACTGGCCGATTTATGGAAATCTTGCGCGAGGTGGAGAGTAAACTCCATATGCGCCGCGATCCCATTCTCATGAATGTGTGCGGCTTTTTGCGAGAAATACTGAACGACGTCACGGCATCGCTAACCGGCCGTTTCGAAAGCTTCGACCGTCACTCGAAAGACATGTGGGAGAACTTAAACGGCGAATCATTCCGCCGCGTGCGCGGGCTTATCGAAAGTCATCACACCACGGTTGGCGGCGTGTTATGCGGCCTGTCGCTAAAAATGATCGCCTGGGAAAACGAAATCGGATGGGAGTGCACCCGTCCGGTGCAGTGTGCTGAGTTCATTACTTCGCAAATGCGCAGCGGTTTGAACCGAATCAAGGAAATCGAGGATTCGGCGCCGACGGTAAGTCCGACTTAGTTTTTTTTACAAATATTCCATATCTAAGGTTTCTTAACCAGAGTTCTTAGGGAGAGGTTAACCCGCGGGTTGCATACTCTCCCGATGAAAGAATTCAACGGAACTTCCCGCCCTTCACTGAGAATCGCTCTGATCGCCTTCGGCTGGACCAGCCTCATGCTTGGCATGATCGGCGCCCTCGTGCCCGTCATGCCCTCCATGGTGTTTCTTCTGATCTCGCTTTGGTGTTTCTCCAGGGGTTGCGGAAGTTTCATGCGTGGCTGTATGGCCACAGGATATTCGGCCCGTCGCTACGCCTGTGGAGTGAGCATCGCGCTATTCCGCGAAAAGCCAAAATCACCACTTTGGGCGGGATCGCACTCAGCGTCGCCATTCTCGTCGCACTCACGCCTGGCGACT
>Ga0114993_10000191_pt1 | contig 69668 bp, 78 predicted proteins | sample ArcticOcean_MG_C_FD_87042 | JGI IMG/M metagenome (GOLD analysis project Ga0114993, IMG submission 87042) | Marine microbial communities from western Arctic Ocean - ArcticOcean_MG_CB2_150 | ecosystem: Environmental > Aquatic > Marine > Oceanic | place: Arctic Ocean: Canada Basin | collected... | reverse complement strand
GGTACAAAAACGATGAATGGGAAAAATTCATGGCAACAGTTACCGACTGGGATCAAGAAATGTATATGGACTGTTTGCCATAGGACTATTTCGCCTGAGCTTCTTGCGATTTAAGTTGAATAATTCCACCAGATCGGGCGTAACGATAGAAATAAGAAAATCCCATCGGACTGATTAGCCTCGTGTAGGCTACTCACCATAAATAGCGTGGGAATGAACAATAGGAAATCACATCACCTGCCATGTCAATGAGATTACTAAAATATGCGTTTATCGAAGACTATGCCGAGGATAACTGGTTCAATACACCTAGCGATCTGAAACCAACTTATGATGTGGTGATTATCGGCGCTGGTGGCCATGGTCTCGCGTGTGCGCACTACCTCTCTCAAGATCATGGGATTACAAATGTAGCAGTTCTCGACTCTGCATATATTGGTGGTGGCAATACTGGACGGAACACCACAATTATAAGATCAAATTACTTAACTCCTGATGGGGTTAAGTTCTACGATCAGAGTATAAAGCTTTTCAAAAACCTTTCGTGCGATCTAGATACAAATATATTTTTCTCCGAACGCGGACACTTCACCCTTGCCCATAATACATCGACTTTACGCACAGCACGCTGGCGCGCAGAAGTAAACAAGCATTTAGGTATCAAAAGTGAGGTTATAAACCCAGATGAGGTGCTACGAGCTTGCCCTGAAATCCAGATCGACTGCGGTGGATCTCAAGCGGTTGAGGGTGCCCTTTATCACGAGCCTGGCGCAGTGGCTCGCCATGATGCTGTCGCATGGGGCTATGCCAAAAGCGCTTCTGCGAGAGGTGTCGAAATACATCAGCACACCCCCGTTATCGGGATTAATACTGACTCGGAAGGGGTCTCAGAAGTCGTTACGCCGAGAGGGGTAATCAAAACAAGAACTGTTCTATCTGCCGTTGCCGGCCACACTCCCTCAGTATCTAAAATGGTAGGGATAAAAACCCCTATAGAAATATTTCCCCTACAGGCCTGCGTTACAGAACCTATAAAGCCTTGGTTAAATACGATTATTGTGTCTGGAAGCCTGCATATGTACCTCAGTCAAAGCTCGAGAGGAGAACTAGTGATGGGAGCTGCTTTAGACCCAATGGAGCTCCATTCGAGGCGCTCGACTTTTGAGTTTGTCACTGGCCTTTGCGATCAAGTACTTGATTTATTTCCCTTTTTAAGTGGAGTCAAAATAAACCGTCAATGGGCTGGAATGGCTGATATGACTCCTGACTTCGCGCCAATCATGGGAACGACTCCGGTAAAAGGATTTTTCCTAGATTCTGGATGGGGAACCTGGGGGTTCAAAGCAACACCAATCAGTGGCAAGACGATGGCGAGAACAATAGCAGCCAACTCCGATGACCCTTTAATTCGATCTTTCAACTTAGCTCGATTCAAAAACTTCGATTTGGTCGGAGAAAAAGGAGCCGCGGCAATTGGACACTAATCCGAGGAGATTAGCACCATGAAATTTTTCGAATTCCCTTTATTAGGTTTGCGTGCTATCTCCGAATTTGTGCCAGCTCACGATGCAATCTTAGAGCCAATAAACTTGACGGACAACATGTCTGCAGGGGATTGGGTCTATGAGCGGGATAGTGTGCCGAAGATCAATACTGAATTTTGGTTTCACACAACCAGTCAAATTTGGTTCAAAGTGAAGCGCAATACAGGAACTAACCAAATTTATAGTGCAGAGGTGCTTCGTGAGTAAACGCTTACCGCCCCAACACGACGAATGGATAGACCGAAAAGTAAAAATCGATTTCTGGTTTGAGGGAACAAAAATATCGGCATATAAGGGAGATGTGATCTCAAGCGCGGTTATTGCAAATGGACAAAGAATCTTAGCGAGAAGTTTCAAATACCACCGTCGTCGCAGTACTGTTTCAATGGCAAATCATGATGCTAATGTCATCTTAGAAAATTCGATGGAAACCAATATCAGAGCAGATGTAACCCACCCTTCAGCGGGTACTCATTACCGAGCCGTAAATACATTTTGGGGACTAAAAAGAGATCTAGCACAAGTTCTCAATTTTTTCTCAGCGCTCTTACCCGTCGGCTTTTACTATAAGGCTTTTTACAGGCCTAAATTTTTGTTTCCACTATGGGAAAAGTTAATTCGTTCAATGACTGGGCTTGGTAAAGTTAACTCTGCCGCTCCTTCATGGCGCCAGGCGAGAAAACAACTTTTTTGTGATGTGCTCGTTATTGGCGCAGGTACTTCAGGAATAGCTGCTGCTGAATCTCTCGGAAAAACCAAACTGAAAATTATTATCGCGGATGAAAACGACTACTTCGGAGGGACCCTAGGCTACCGTCACAACAATGATCAGTCGGCAAAAAAATTTAAAGATACGGCAATAAAAAATCTAAACAACTTTTCGTCTGTGTCTACTTTCCCCATGCACTATGCGGCGGGCTTTTACGAAGGCGGCACAGTGCCTTTAATTGGACCAGATGGGATCAAAGAAGTACATACAAAAGCGCTCATCATCGCAACTGGAAGCTACGAACAGCCTGCAGTTTTTCGAAACAACGATGCCCCTGGCATCATGTTGTTGAGTGCAGCTGAACGATTGATGAGCAGATATTCCGTGCTACCTTGCGAATCTGCTGTAGTACTTGCTGGTAATACTGAGGCGTACGAACGTGCAATAAACCTCAAAAATGTTGGATTATGCATTGTAGCAATTATCGACCTATCGTCTGTTCCAGACGCCCATGACGCAGAAATATCAAACGCAAGGAATGCGGGAATTAAAGTCACAAAAATAATCTCCATAACAGAAGCTTCTCTGCATAAAGGAGAGTTGTCCGGTATCACGGTAGTCACTGAACACAATAAAATTGAAAATATTCTATGCGATGGATTGCTTATGAGTGTAGGTTGGTCGCCCGCCTCCAGCTTACTGGTGCAAGCTGGTGCAAAACTCTCTTATTTACCAACGCTGGAACAAGTCATTCCTGTTCAAATCCCAGTCGGGACGTATGCGGCCGGTCAAGTAAACGGAATTTACGAATTTAAATCGAAAATTGATGACGGCATTGCGGCAGCATATGAAGCTGCGCAATTCTTGGGCTGCGACCTACCTGTCGTTACGCGGCCAGAGAGGGGAAGATGTGCACATTCACACCCTTATCCAATTACCGCCCACCCGAAAGGTAAAGAATTTGTAGACTTTGACGAAGACATACAGTTGAATGATTTACGCACATCCTGGCGCGAAGGATTCAACTCTGTAGAGCTTATGAAGCGCTACTCAACAATAGGGATGGGTCCCAGCCAAGGGAAAACCTCAAACATGAACGGAGTAAGAATACTTGCTCACCTAAACCAACAAACCCCAGGAGCAATAGGAACGACCACACCTCGTCCTTTTACTCACCCCGTAGCTATAGGTGCGTTAGCTGGGAAACGATTCCGAAAGTATTGGAGGACACCTATGCATAAATGTCATCAGAAAATGGCAGCAAACTTTGAAGAAAATGGACACTGGCTACGTCCCATGTTCTATGGGAAAGGTTCTAAACAGACACTAATAGAAAAAGAATATGCTGCAGTCAGAACCAGTGTTGGTATCATAGACGTAGCCACACTAGGTAAAGTTGAACTATTCGGGCCTGACTGTATTAAGTTGCTCGAGTATGCTTACACCTGTAAATTCGATAAGCTAAGAACAGATATGACGCGATACATCTTTATGGTGGATGGCTCTGGGGTTCTAATAGATGATGGCGTTGCCGCTCGCTTTTCAGATGATCATTTCTATATCACTACGACAAGCTCTAATGCCCATACTGTAGTAAAACAACTGCGCCTTTTTGCGGATTTATCCAGTTTAAATGTGGTAATCGTTGATAGGACGCGCCAAGTAGGTGCGTTGAATTTAGCTGGGCCTCTATCTAGAAAAGTCTTATCAACCATCACTGACCAGTCTTTATCTGAAGCTGATTTTCCATACCTCGCAATACGAGAAGTCCGGGTAGCCAATGTTATGGCGCGAGTCCTCCGTGTCGGATTTGTCGGGGAGCTAGCATATGAAATCCATGCCCCGGCTAATTCAGTACAGGCTATTTGGGATGCATTAACGGTAGCGGGGGAATCTTTAGGTATCACACCTTTTGGTGTTGAAGCACAGAGGCTATTAAGACTGGAAAAAGGCCACATAATACTAGGGCAAGATACTGATGGCATGACAACGCCTTTTGAAGTCAATTTAGGATGGGGAGTCGACTTGAGTAAAGAACAATCAATCGGGAAAAACGCCTTAGTCCAGCTAAAAAGACAAACTAAAAGACTGCTTGTCGGTTTTGAATGTATAAAAATTGGGCAGTCTCAGATATTAGAATGTAATTTAATTATCAGAGAGGGCAGTATTCTAGGACGAGTCACGAGCGTAGCTTATAGTCCTCATCACAAAGGCATTATCGGTCTAGCAATGATTGACTCGACTGCCGCTTTACCAGAAAAAATTTGCATTAAAACTTCAAAAGGCAATCTAATTGACGCACGAATTGTGAGTATGCCATTTTATGACCCTGAGAATTTAAGACAATCAACACACTAGAATCAAACATAATTTTAACGAAGCAGCCACTAACAAATAATGTCCATGAAAATAAGCCCACTATTAGAGTGTTACACTGACTCCAACGCTAAAATTGGCGAATTTTTTGGAATGGAAACCGCAATAGGTGAAGCACTGCCTCATTTAAACTCGCAAGACTTTATTATGGATCTAAGTCCCACTCCTAAATGTCTAGTCGTTGGCAGTGAGAGCAGGCAGTGGATCAATCAAAAAATCAATGGCGAGTTAGGCCCTTTATTTAAATGTCACCTACAAGATCAGGGCGGCTTTATATGTGAAATAATCCGAGACCAATTTCTGGCAGTAAGTGGCGCAGGCGACACCACTTGGTGCTCTATTGCAGTAACACCTCAAGCGTTTGATAAACAATTTTTGATCCTTCCATACGATTGTGCAGAATTTATAGCGGGGGGACCCAACATCTGGAACCTGCTATCTGTCTTGACGTCATTTGACCTTGGTTCTCTAAAACCTAACCAACTTACCCCTACTCGAATTGCAACTGTAGACGTATATCTATTGGCATATGAAAACATGTTACGGGTCTTCTGCACCCCGGCAGACGGGCATTTCCTTTTCAATACTATAAAAAATAGTATTATCTCAAGTGGAGGCGTTTTGATGGGCTTTAACCCGTCTATTAATTCGCTGTATATCTAACAGAATTGCTTGTTAAAAAGCTTAATTTTTAATTAAGGATTGATTATGTGTGGCATAGTTGGGTTGTTTGCTAAAACTAAATCATTTGAAAAGCAGCTTGGCTGCTATTTTTCAAGCATGCTGAATGAGATGACCGACCGAGGTCCTGACAGTGCAGGATGCGCAATTTATCACAACGTAACTGCGGCTAATGAATTAAAGATCGTTGCCATGTCTAAGGTGCCTCTCTCAAAGAACGAGTTATTAGCAGCTATAAAGCAATCGTTCCCTGAGGCTTCAGTGCAAGAACTTAAGTCACTCCATTTCTTGATCACATTAAAAGGAAAAAGCAAAGAGGCGATCCTTGAGCTCAACCGATGCTTCCCAGATCTGACGGTTTTGAGTAGCGGCTCTTCTATCGAAATCTACAAAGCGGAAGGCCTTCCCAAAAACCTCTTGGACAAATTCTCGATTTCTTCTATGAGTGGAGCTCACGCTCTTGGCCATACAAGGATGGCAACCGAAAGCGCGATAACCACCGCGCATTCTCACCCATTTTCCACCGGAGATGACTTGTGTCTAGTGCATAACGGATCACTTTCTAACCACAACAGATTGAGGACCAAATTACAGAAAGAAGGGATTTACTTTTCAAGTGACAATGACAGCGAAGTGGCCGCAGGGTACCTTGCTTGGAGAATTAAAAAAGGTGATACGATAGAAGAAGCGCTTAATCATGCACTTGAAGACCTTGATGGATTTTATACTTTTGCGGTTGGGACAAAGGACGGATTTGCCGTGCTCCGTGACCCAATAGCGTGCAAACCTGCAGTCATTAGTGAAACAGACGACTGGGTTGCTATGGCATCGGAATACAGAGCGATCGCACTGTTACCAGGCGCTCAAAGTGCGCCTACGTGGGAGCCTGCTCCAGGAAAAATCTATAGTTGGAGCCACTAATATGTCTTTAAAATATGACCTCTCTGCGGGTACTACACGCGGGCTGAATCAAAAGCTGCACTCGCTAGGAATCGCAAATAATACAGAAAGTATTAACGTCATAAATCCGAACGGCGCGCATGCTTTGGCGGTTGGATTATCCTCGCCCCTTAAAATCAACATTCAAGGCCACGTTGGATACTACTGCGCAGGCATGAACCAAATGGCAGAGGTAACAGTTGATGGGAATGCCGGTCCAGCTGTAGCTGAAAATATGATGTCGGGCTATATAACCGTTACTGGTAATGTCTCTCACTATGCCGGAGCTACCGCGCATGGAGGAACACTATTAGTCTGTGGGGACGCAAGTTCGCGGTGCGGGATATCTCTCAAAGGAGCGGATATCATTGTGAAAGGATCTGTGGGGCACATGAGTGCTTTTATGGCGCAGTCAGGAAGAATGGTTGTTTGTGGTGATGCCGGAGAGGCATTAGGGGACTCACTCTATGAGACCAGATTGTACGTGCGCGGATCTGTAGCAAGCCTAGGCGCTGACTGCGTACAGAAGAGTATGGCTGAAAAGCATAAGAATGAACTAGAAGCACTACTCATTTGTGCCGGAATTACAGGAGCTGACGCCGCTGAGTTCAATCGCTTCGGTTCGGCTAGAAAACTTTACAACTTCAAAGTGGATAACGCTGATGCCTATTAAAAAAGATGGTGATGGCCCAATTAATGTAAATGAGCTGCGGAGCAGACTAAAAGAATCTGCGACTTACCCGCGAGAAGTCATAGCGGAAATCCAACGTGCTGCTGAGACAGGGATCTACGACATCCGAGGCTGGGGGGCAAAACGTTCTGTTCCGAACTTCGATGATCTCCTTTTTTTGGGTGCTAGCATGTCACGTTACCCGTTGGAAGGATATAGAGAAAAATGTACTACCAGTGTTACCCTAGGCACACGCTTTGCCACAAAGCCGATAGAATTAAAAATTCCGATTACGGTTGCTGGTATGAGTTTTGGTGCGTTGTCAGGGGCGGCAAAAGAGGCTTTAGGCAGAGGAGCAACTATTGCGGGGACCAGCACCACAACTGGCGATGGTGGAATGACACCTGAAGAGAGAGAGCACTCTGACCTCTTGGTTTACCAGTTACTACCATCTCGCTACGGAATGAACCCAGACGATCTTCGAAAAGCCGATGCGATAGAGATAGTCGTTGGTCAGGGAGCAAAACCGGGTGGCGGAGGTATGCTTCTTGGTCAAAAAATCAGCGAGAGAGTAGCTGGTATGCGAGATCTCCCTCAAGAAATAGATCAAAGAAGTGCATGCAGGCACCCCGACTGGACAGGCCCCGATGATCTGGCCATAAAAATACAAGAATTAAGAGAAATCACAAATTGGGAGAAGCCAATCTATATAAAAATTGGCGCGGCCAGAACTTATTACGATACGGCTTTAGCAGTCAAAGCCGGTGCAGACGTCGTTGTATTAGACGGCATGCAAGGCGGAACAGCGGCGACTCAGGATGTTTTCATAGAACACGTAGGCATCCCCACTCTTCCAGCCCTAAGGCAGGCTGTCGAGGCGCTCCAAGAACTAGACATGCACCGTAAAGTGCAGCTCATTGTGTCTGGAGGTATTAGAAGTGGAGCTGATGTCGCAAAAGCTTTGGCCATGGGAGCTGATGCTGTTTCAATTGGTGTCGCCGCATTGATTGCACTTGGTGATAATAGCCCTGCATTTGAAAAAGAATATAACTCACTTGGGACATCCGCCGGATTTTATGACGACTGGCATGAAGGTCGGGACCCCGCCGGTATATCAACCCAAGACGAAGAGCTTGCTGCCCGCTTTGACCCAGTGATGGGGGGCAGACGGTTGGCAAACTATCTAAATGTACTGACTCTTGAGACTCAGACTCTCGCCCGCGCTAATGGAAAAAGTCATGTACATAATTTAGAACCTGAAGATCTAGTCGCACTCACAATAGAAGCCGCCGCGATGGCTGGCGTCCCGTTAGCAGGCACAGACTGGATCCCAGGTAGGAAATAACAACGTAATAGGAGCGTAAAATGGCTAAAACTCTCGGTGAAATTGCTACGTCTAAAGGAATAAAATATTTCTTGATCAGCTTTGTGGATCTCTTTGGTCACCTCCGCTCAAAACTCGTACCGGCGCGCGCCATCGATGGAATGCAAAAGAATGGCGCGGGTTTTGCGGGTTTTGCTGCTTGGCTAGACATGTCACCTGCAGATTCGGACATGTTTGGTATTCCGGATCCGTCTAGCCTAATTCAGTTACCTTGGAATAAAGAAATCGGTTGGCTAGCGTCTGACCTATGGATGGATGGGAAAGAAGTTTCAGCATCCCCCAGAGTTATTTTGAAGCGCCAGTTGACGACAGCAATGAAAGCAGGTTATCGCATGAGAACTGGCGTCGAATGTGAATATTTTTTAACCACCATGGATGGTTCTGAAATTTCAGATGAGTATGATATGCAAGCCAAGCCATGTTATGACCAACAGGCTTTAATGAGGAGATTTCCTGTAATCAGGGAGGTATGCGACTCGATGCTAGAGCTTGGCTGGGGGCCATATCAAAATGATCATGAAGATGCCAACGGACAATTTGAAATGAATTGGGACTATAACGATGCATTAATCACAGCTGACAGACATGTTTTCTTCAAATACATGGTAAAAACAATTGCCGAGAAACACGGTTTTCGTGCGACTTTCATGCCTAAACCGTTCGCGCACCTCACTGGAAATGGTTGCCATACTCATGTATCAGTATGGGATAAAACAGGCAAAAAGAACTTGTTTCTCAATAAGCGCGACGACCTAGGGGTATCAAATCTGGCTTATGAATTTCTTGGGGGCATTATGCATAGTGCGACAGCTCTTTGTGCAGTTTTTAACCCTACGGTAAATAGTTATAAGAGAATTAATGCACCTGTAACGAATTCCGGCGCCACCTGGGCACCTAACTCAGTAACCTACTCAGGCAATAACAGAACTCATATGATAAGGATACCTGATGACGGGCGATTTGAACTGAGGTTAATGGATGGCGCGGTGAATCCTTATTTGGGGCAAGCGGCAATACTCGCAGCTGGGTTAGATGGCGTCGTAAACAACAGAGATCCAGGGCCCCCACTAATGATTAATATGTACACTGAAGGGCATAAAGCCGGCAAGGTACAAAAATTACCACTAAACCTTCTGGACGCACTGAGATTGTTAGAAAAAAATTCTGTCCTTGCAGATGCTTGGGGAAAAGAGACCGTTAAATCATACGTCAAGCTAAAAATGCTGGATTGGCAGGATTTTTCCTCACAATTAACTGAGTGGGAAAAGCGTACTACTTTGGATTGCTAAAATTAGTTGTAGTAAAAGAAAACCCACATCTGTGACATGCGCTCCTGTACAAAAAAATGCATTTTGTAAAGTCAGACCGCAATAAAGTAGCTGCGTATAGAATTAGTAAGTACTCACTCTAATAAAGCATCCTCTTATGTCACGATTTAGTCGCTATAGTCTTTCAGCATTTTATTCAGTTCTATGCGATGGATTTCTTCCGTCTTAATCATCTCTCTCGCATATTCTTCGATATAAATGCTTGCATTGGCTACGACATTCAGGAGTTCTTTATATAACGCGATCGCTTTTTGTTCGTGGTTAAGGCTTTCTTTAAGCAGGTCTGTCGCCCTATGTTTATTCGATTCTTCAATAATGGAAATTTCGAGCGAAGGGTGTCCCTCCAATCCAGTAACAAGCTCTCCGGCCCGCTGAGCATGCACAAGTGACTCTGATGCTTGCTCCTGGAAAAATTGATGGAGACTCAGCCGATCTCGACCAGCCACCATTAGCCCATAATGGGTATACCTCACAACACCAGACAATTCATATTTCATAATCTGGTTCAAAATTGCGATCGTTTTCTCAACATCTAATGTATTCATTACCATCACACTAACAGCCTTTGATATTTATTGCCCTATACGAACATTCTATCGGAAAAACTCATATAAAATAAATGGTTGACGTATATCAGAGAATAATTACCATTATTATTTAACACACGTCTTAAAAAAACTAGCCATACAAAAATGGAAAGAAAACATATAGAAGCCTACTCAACTGACTCGAATGATCTTTACAAAGCTACTCTAAGAACCTTGTCTGAATTTATGGGCAGGCTGTCGGCTGGGCCCTTGCAGACATTATTGTTTCTCTGCTTGGTCAGTTAGAAACGCAAAAAAATGCTACCACTCGCAGTGCCACGAAAGTATGTTCAATGTTCTCAAGGATTTATGGTCTTTTTATTCTAGGACAGTAGGGCCACCATGGTGAAGCAAGCCATAAAAAGAATGAAGCTCTCCCATACAGCAGTTAATAGAAGAGAGACCAAACGCTGTTTCCAGGCTTTAATAGTTATTTGTGAGTTTTTTAGTCAAATTACCACACTTTAACGCCCTACCTAGCAATCAGATAGATAAGGCTGAAAAACGTCTTAAATATTTGATTGAACTAGTGTTTAGCGCACTCTAAATCCATCTTAGAGGCTTTTATATGGCTATGATATAAAAATAATGGGATCATATTTTTATGTAATATAATATTAATGAATCCTAAAGAAATTACTGAAGTAAAAATGTGGGTGCACATAAAACCAATTTAATTGAACAAAAGCCTTCACAACATGTCCTTACCTAGTCAGAATAAGACTCTTGCTTTAAGGGAGGAGCGGTTTTGCATATTCAAAAATATAACTTTGATTACAATCGACGTACGTTCATTAATAGAACAGCAAGTGGCATCGGAGGAGCAGGCATTTTAACTTCTCTATGGCCACAGATTAGTCATTCAGCAGATGCTAGCAAAGCCTATCCTGAAGAACTTCTAGACATAGAGTCATTCACTAAAGGCCGTGTTAGAGTTGGTGACACAATTGATAAAGACAGTGTATCCCTTGTCCAAGACCTCCTTGATCCCATTACATTCCAGCAAATACTTCAGGACGGGAGAACCTTTGAAATACAAGCCTCTGAACATGACATTGAAAAGGCATTTCCACCATATTTTTTAGACGCGACTATTCGCAACCAAGGGCAAGCAGCATTTGGAAAAGATGGTAACGTTTATACTAAAAGTGGTGCTCCCTGGATCGGCGGGCTGCCATTTCCAGACCCTAAAACGGGTAACGAGGCAATCGCAAATATTACACTCAGCTGGGGCAGACACGACAAGGGGATCTACCCGATCCCTGCCAAAACAGTCAATCCTGAGGGAGAGGTGCAATTCGAATACGACTGGGTTTGGGCAGAGCAACAGTGCTCAGGCCTAGTACACCCCTCAGCTGCAGGCCCTTACCTAAAAGGACATGAGGATCTTCTCCGGTTGCAGTCTATCTGGTTTACGCATACGCAAGATGTCAAAGGTCACGCCTTCCTAAGCAAGTGGAAATATAATCAAAAGGACGTCCCTGAACTATGGGGATACCTTCCTAATCTAAAAAGAGTTAGAAGGTTTCCCTCCAATCAAAGGTTCGAACCATATATGCCAGGGATGAACCTATACTTGTCTGATGCTTGGGCCTCGGGTGATCCAATGCTTACTTGGGGGAACTTTCGAATTATCCATCGTGGGCCATTTTTAGGTTCATCTCACTCCCAATGGCACCCTGATCGCGACAATTGGATGCCGGACTTGGTCGGAGGGAAGCAGAACAAAACATATTTCAAGATTGGCAAATCACTTATTCCCGAAGTGATTGTCTTCGAAGGGGAACCTATCGGTTATCCTAAGGCTCCCGTAACTAAACGACGGATCTACATGGATGCCAGAAATATGGGTGCTGGCATGAGCATAACCTATGATAGAAAAGGTGAAATGTGGAAAGGCCTTGAAGGCGGAGGCGGCCAACTGAAAACAGATAATCACGCTATACTCGCAAGCGACGGTCGACCAGAGTGGAGTTGGAACTGGGCAATCAGCCATGACGTGCAAAGAAACAATGTGACTCGTTTTCATCATGGCAAGACTTGCCGAGGAAACTGGGATTCCGAGCTTGACCCCGAGTATGACATTGTCAAAACCTATATGACAAAGCAGGCCTTAAGAAGGCTGGGTATATAACAATAAACCGGGAAAATTAATCTCTATAGCTGCCGTCGGCACGATCGAGCATACGAAGCAACGCGGGCCAAGCAAGTTTATGCAGTCCTTCAGACTCGATTAATCGGTTTCCCTGATTGGAAGAAGTGGTAATCGCCTCCTGAGACGGCATCCTGAGTTTATTACTACTCATCGCTCGGACTTGCATCGAACATGCACGCTCTAAAAGATACATCAGCATAAAACAGCTAGAGACTGACTCCCCCGCGGCTAAAGTGCCGTGATTACGCAATAATAGAATCCTCTTGTCACCTATATCTTTAACTAGACGCTCCCGCTCATCAAGGTCTAAGGCCACCCCTTCATAATCGTGGTAAGCGACCTGTGGCAACAAAACCATTGCCGTCTGAGTTAGAGGCATCAATCCTTCGTCCATGGCAGAAACAGCCGCTCCATCGTCCGTATGAAGATGCATCACAGCCTTGGCGTCATGTCTCGCCATGTGGATAGCACTATGAATACAGAAGCCGGCCGGGTTGACGTCGTAGTCGCTCGACATAACGATATTACCATCTAGATCAACTTTAACTAAATTAGAAGCCGTAATTTCGTCAAACATTAATCCATAAGGATTAATCAAAAAATGGTCTTCGGGTCCGGGCACACGAGCGGACAAATGCGTAAAAATCATATCCGTCCAACCATAATGAGCTACTAACCTATATGCCGCAGCCAAATCGACTCTGGTCTCCCATTCCTGCCCGCTGACCTGAGATCGCACACCTGTATGAGGATTCAATACACTAGCCATAATTAAAGCTCTCCGTATAGACTTAGTGAGCTACTATAGCAATAACTCGCCTAATGACAATATACAATCCGAGCTAAAGCGACAAAAAACAGGTAAACAGTCTTACAAAATGCATACTGACCAAAAAATCGTATAAGACATTACTTTTGATTTGTTAAATACTGTCGCTCTTTGGGAATTGAGTTGCTTTAACAATTACTTGCGTAATTTGTTCGACGAGCATTTTACTCGTTTATTGTGGACCTAAAATAGACGCTGCTGCAAAACTAGTGCAGTTGCTTTGCTTGGGCGTCAGCAGAGTATATTACTTTGCAACGCAACATAACGAATATGTATACTGGTAATCATTGCTAATCACCACTCATCAGAGAATTTAGGGGGAGATATAATATGGCCTTGAGTAAGAATAGTGTTGAAGGAGATATCGCATATATAGATAGCAAAAGTCTAACTGCTGAACATCTCGTTTATCCGGTTTCTAGCGGGAAAAAAATCGTACGCCCTCCAAACAGCTACCAAAAAATGGTCATCAGTGATGGAAGAGAAACAATTGATAGCTTTGACATTGACATACAAGGTTTTTCGCTAATCAATCACAAATCAAGGGTCAGCGACTTTTACGATAATGAGGTGGTGAAAAGGCAATACTACCCTGAAATTATTGAACTACTAAAAACACAATTGAATGCTACAGATGTCCTCGTTTTTGACCACAACCAGCGTAGCAAGGTGAGAGCCTCAGCCAAGCAGGCGGAAGTTCGTAACCCCGTTGCAGCTGCCCATGTAGACTACACCCTCTCTTCTGCACCCAAGAGAAGTATTGAAATACTTGAAAAAGCCAATAAAACTCATTATATCGGCCGCCGACTCGCCCTGATAAATGCCTGGCGACCGATTATAGGCCCTGCCCAAGACTTTCCTCTTGCTCTCTGTGATGTTCGATCGGTCAAGGTCAATGATCTAGTTCAGACGGATATACATCACTTTGGCGAAAGTGATCCAAATATGCCTAGGCATAGCGGGCAAATTTATTCTCTAAGGCATAGCCTCTCGCACAAATGGTACTACTTTTCTGACATGCAACCTGATGAAGTCCTATTGCTTAGAAACTGGGATTCCACCGCCGCGGACAAAAAGATCGGCTACACGCCCCATACAGGCTTCAAAAATAACCTCGCGCCAGAGGATACCAGACCCCGAGAAAGCATAGAAATCCGAACTCTAGTCGTATACTAGCGGTAAAGACAATATGAATATCTCTAGATCGAGTTTTCAATGAGCACCTGCTGCGAAACACCCCAGAAAAAGCTAGATGTTCTGCTGTGGGGAACTACAGCCATAATTTTAGCCAGCTATGTGGTGGTGTTGGCGATCAGTATTTTTGGCTTTTCAGGCTATAAATTTCAAACCGTATTATTTTTTTGCAATTCGGTCCGAGCCATAATGGATACTATGTGGTGGGGCGTACTAGCGGGTATATTAGCTGTCGGCCTGCTCTCTCGTGTCCCAAAAGAATTTGTAATCGCACTCTTAGGTCCTCCGAGTGTTAGTGGTGTTCTAAGAGCTTCAGTTGCCGGCGTCTTGTTTGACCTGTGCAATCATGGCGTCTTGCTAATTGCTGGCAAACTATATGAACGTGGGGCGTCTAACGGCCAAACTATAGCATTTTTGATTGCGACTCCTTGGAATTCACTCTCAGTTAGCTTCATCCTCATTGCCTTGATCGGAATCAAATGGACACTGATATTTATTTTTCTATCTTTACTCATGGCTATAGCAACAGGGCTCGCTTTCGAAAAGCTCTCATCGATTGGTTATTTAACCACAAACCCTAACCGAAGCGATTTGCCAGCAAATTTTATGTTTTGGCAACAAGCAAAAGCAAATTTAAAAACATTCAATTGGGGCGCAGAGGCTTCATTGAAAACAATAAAAGCCGCATGTTCAGAATCCCGCATGATATTACGTTGGATATTCCTAGGGATTATTATTGCTGCCTGTATCAGAACATTTGTCCACCCCGACGACTTTTCCTCTCTTGTCGGACCGACTTTGATAGGGCTCGCTTTGACTATCGGCGCAGCAACAATAATAGAGGTATGCTCCGAAGGTTCCTCTCCCATCGCAGCTGATATCTTTAACCGCGCTCAGGCTCCTGGCAATGCATTCGCATTCCTTATGGCAGGCGTTTCGACAGATTACACCGAAATAATAATATTGAAACAAATATCTAGTTCATGGCGTTATGCCATAGCTCTGCCGTTGTTGAGTCTTCCGCAGATAATACTTCTCGGCTGGCTAATCAATCACTTCGTGATTTGAATTATTGACTCACAAGGAATCTAAGTGTCTCTTTAGTAAGAGACAGATATTACTTCGCCAAAAGCGCTAGAATAATTGACTACTTATCTGAGGAAAAAGAATCAGACCAACGGCTAAAAAAAATGTAATTAATGCAAAAGGCATGGCCCCGTAAAAAATATCGTTTAAAGAAATGTTAGGGTCATCGATAGATGCTTTAATAGCAAAAACGCTAAGCCCTAAAGGAGGAGTAAGTAACCCTACTTCCACTCCAATCACCGTAACAATCCCAAACCAGACTAAGTCGCCACCCAAACTCAAAACAGTAGGCAGTGCCAACGGAACCATGATCAATAGAATAGAGGTGCTGTCGAGAACCATTCCAAGAAGGACCAAGGCGACTAAGTAGGTAAAGACATAGCCAGTCAAGCCTAAGCCGTAATTACTAGCAATGGAGCTCATTATGTCAGGGAGTCCAGAAAGCGTGATCATCAAACCAAACGAGGTCGCGGCTATTATCATTAAAAGAATTGAAGCGGTCTTGCCGGCAGCGTCCTTGATTAGATTAGAGAGCTCACAGAAGGCAATCCTCTTCATGAAAAGGGCAATAAATATCGCCATTAAAGCTCCAACAGCGCCCGCTTCGGTTGGAGTAAAAATGCCACCGTATATTCCACCAATCACGACAATCAGCAGTATCAAGGTTGGCATCATCAATCTAACAATGGCGCTTATTTTTTCAGATTTTGGTGGAATATCAGAATACGTAGGTGTCACAGCAAACGGGAATCGAAAAAAGACACAAACAACAACCGTAACGCAAAACATAAATGCTAAAATAAGGCCGGGAATAATTGCAGCAAGAAACAATTTATTGATCGAAACTTCTGCGATTACGCCATATATGATGAGTAATAAACTAGGCGGGATCAGCATTCCTAGAACAGACGAACCAGCGATAAGTCCCAGAGAAAAACGTGCTGTAAATCCAAGCTCCATCATTGGGGGCGCCGCTACACGACTAAAAATGGCGGCTGATGCAATAGAAATCCCTGTAATCGCCGCAAAAACAGTGTTTGCCGCGACAGTCGCCACACCAAGCCCTCCTGTTACAGAGCGAAACAACCAATGTGCAACGGTCAAACTATCTCGCCCTATATTTGCTTTCCCCACTACCAATCCCATTAAAATAAAAAAAGGAACGGCAGCAAGAACATAAGAGGTTGCTGCACTGTTCACGACTAAACCCAATGAATTGGCAGCTACCAACACATCCCCTTTCATTACAGCAATACCCACCGATGCAGATGCCATTAATGCAAAAACTACGGGCACACCAGCTAATAGAAAAATAAATAAAAGGAAGATAGCACCAAGTCCGATAGAAGCACTTCCACTCAAGACGTAAAAAGGGATGGGAGTTGCTATAAATAGGCAAAAGCTAATAAAAAAAACAGGGCTAATGTTAGAACTCATTCTTCGCAACAAATGAAAAAGAGTGGTGACAAAAGCCAAACCAAATCCAATCAATATAGCCAGCTTCAGTGGCCACACAGCCGTTGTAAAGACACCGACGACGCCAATAAATTGATCATGCTGTATCGCATATCTAAAAAGCGGTACAACAGATAAAAAGACAGCTCCACTAATCAGTAACGTAAGGTACTCGCTATAACTATGCAGCCCTAAGCGGACTGCTCTCGTAGAACGAGCAACTAGAAAATCAGTACTAATGAGGCTACGACATGACACTTGCATCGGGGTCGACAAAAAAACAATGATTGGGATCCCGACAGAGACAATCTCTTCTAGTCCGAGAAAAGGAAGCAAGAACAGATTTCTAGCCACGATATCGTAATTAACGAGGCCTACAACAATTGCTAAAACTAAAGCTCCACCTCTATGGCATAGCTCTATCAAGAACAGTAAAACGCTTGGAAAGGCTGTAAAACCTTTTATGTTACCCGTCAATTCGAACCCACCTGATTTGACACAGCTTTATCCCAGTCGAAAGTAGGGGTCACCCCTTTTGAGCGCAACCCATCCATAAGTTCAAATAAAACTCTTCTAGCAGGGAGGCCCATCGCCTGATAACGATTAACCCACTGCTGGCTCAACGGTGGCAGGCCATCGATCCATCGCTGCTTCTCTCGAGCACTTAAAGTCGAAAAAAATGCGCCTTCCGCTTTTAGTTTTTGGGCAGAGATTAAATACCGCTGCATACCAGCCTGAGAACTTAATCGAGAGTAGTCCAAAGCCACTTCTTTTATTATCTTTTTAACCTCCCCTGGCAACATATTCCAACGATCACTATTGACTGTTAGTGCTCCTACAGACTGGGCCCCGACTCCAACTAAAGTTATATATGGAGCAACCTCGTGCAGCTTAAATGGATAAGCTCCTGTGAGGATGGTAACAGCGCCATCTGCTGCCCCTGTTTTCAGCTGCATGTAATAGGTGGTTAACGCACCGTTAACTGCAATAGCGCCAGTCCCCTTCAACCAAATAGAGGCTGCGCCAGGTGCTAAAATTCTTTTTCCTCTAAGGTCGTCAATTGTCTCAACCGGAAAATTTGTAACCAAGTGGTAGGTGTCAGTGCCTGTCGCTGCCAAGAATTCAACATTGTGTTCCCTCCAACTCTCAGCCAACTCAGGGATCTGCTCATGCAACTGATTTACGACATCAACTAAAGCTACAAGATTATCAGTAATAAACGGCAAATCGTAAGTAATATTCTGGAGCGGTAATCGAGAAGACTCCCAGAGAGAGCCTACCCATCCTATATCTGACAAGCCAACCTGAACTCCGTTGAGGCTATCTTTCCATTTGTATAAATTCCCATAGTGGGAAGTCCATCTTATCGAATATTCGTGTTTGGTAAGCTTGATGCGACGTTCGCATTCGGGAATAAAATAGTCACGAATTAATGCTGTCCATGGCATGGTGGCTGGATGAACCGTTGCAACTGTCAGACTGATGTTTTTACTATCCGCTGACGCAAAAAAGCTTATGGCGGCGGCAACCATTAGGATAGATAGTTTTCGCATATACTCCCCTGTGAACATCACCAAGTAATTTTTGGGTAGGCCTTGCTAATTCCAACGCCAATTGATTATTACAGCCTAACTCGGCATGAACAAATAATTAACCACAAACCTATCATTTCTTTTTACTTTACGTTACAACTACGTCACAACAAATTTAAATTATCAGGGAGATTAGTAATGGGTGAAGCGCATAATGGAAAATGTTTTTGCGGGGCAGTGGAGATCTCAGTCACCGGGGATGCGGCAGCCATGGGGTATTGTCATTGCGAATCTTGCCGACACTGGTCTGCGGGACCGGTCAATGCATTTTCTTTATGGTCGCCAGAAAGTGTAACCGTCATAAAAGGAGCTGAATTCATAGATACGTTCGCAAAAACGGATTCAAGTCATAGAAAGTGGTGTCGAAAATGTGGCGGTCACATCATGACAGATCACCCCAGCATGGGATTGGTTGACGTTTATGCGGCTATTCTACCTAGCCTAAATTTTCAGCCAGGAGTCCATGTTTTTTATAGTGAAAAGGTAGTGAGCATAAAAGATGGCTTGCCAAAAATGGTTGACGTACCTGAAGAAATGGGTGGATCAGGGCAGACTTTACCCGAATAAAAAAGGTATGGTCAGACGGCGGCTGTCATCCCGCCGTCTACAGGTAAAACCGTACCCGTAATATAGGCAGATGCCCTGGCCCCAAAAAAAACAGCAACGCCTGCCATATCTCCATAAACACCGAGCCTATTCAATAAGACTTTCTCACTGATCCGTGCCTCACCCATCGATTCGATCATTGGGGCCATCATGTCTGTAATGAATGGTCCCGGAGCAATAGCGTTTATATTGATATGACGCTTTGCCAACGGTGCTGCAAGCGTTTTAGTTAAGTGATGCAAGCCGGCCTTAGACACGGAATAAGAATAGTTATCCCACATAGGTGTTCGCAAGCCATCTACTGAACCAATATTAATAACCCTGGACGGATCACCTTCCGTCGCCTTGGCAGCTAACATTTCGAGAAAGTTTTGTATTAGGAAAAATGGACTTTTCAAATTCAGAGACATTACCTTATCCCATCCTTTTTCAGGAAAAGAAGGCAGGGAGCTGCCCCATGTAGCACCAGCGTTATTGACTAACACATCTAGTCCAGCTTCTCTGACCTGCAACTCTGAACATACCCGTTGGATCTCAGGTACTTTAGACAGATCGGCTGGCAAAGACACACAATCGCCCAACTTTCCCAACTCAGCTGCGGCTTCATCACACACTTCAGAGTTCCGAGAGCAAACATATACGTGAGCACCACTCTTCACGTAGGCCTTGGCAATCATAAAGCCAATCCCTCGGGAACCACCGGTTACAAAGACTACTTTACCTTTCACATCAAACAAGGACTCTGGCACTAGAGAAACTCCTCAAAAAAATACTTCGCACTAACGGATAAAGTTACGTCACACCTGAGCCAACATTCAAAGGCTGGTTAATGGCGCTCAATATAGCTCTTAACGAAGCTTCCAAAATATCCGTTGATAACCCCACCCCACAATAACGCCTTCCATTAATATTAAGCTGTACATAAGTAACTGCTTCGGCGTCAGCCCCTTCCTCTTGGCTCAGCGTATGCTCGCTGTATTCGACTAGGACAATCTCACTCCCGCTATGACTTTGCATGGCCTTTACAAATGCGCCCACCACACCAGCCGCACGTCCCTCCAATTGCAAAGGAGAAGCGCCATCGATTAGATCTACAACCAAAGAGTCTTCGCCATCTCTACGGGACAATTCATAAGAAACTAACTGATATGGATTTTGCGTGTCCAGATAATGTGATTGAAAGAGTGAAACGATTTTTTCTGGTGCGACCTCCGCTTCTGTCATCTCTGCATAATCTTGCACCACCGTACTAAAGTCTATCTGCAACCAACGGGGGATATTCAAGCCTCTTTCTTGCTCCAAAACGTAAGCAATTCCGCCTTTACCTGACTGGCTATTGATACGTATAACTTCCTGATAGGAACGCCCCAAATCAGATGGGTCAATAGGAAGGTATGCAACTTCCCAGATATCTTCTGGCTTGCGCTTAGCTAGGCATTTTTTTATGGCATCCTGATGACTTCCAGAAAAAGCTGTAAACACTAACTCTCCAGCGTATGGATGCCTAGGATGCACAGGAAGCTGCGTACAAGCTTTCACACACCGAATAATTTCATCCATATTTGAAAGATCTAACTCAGGATCAATACCTTGGCTATAAAGGTTCATAGCCATCGTCACGATGTCCATATTCCCAGTGCGCTCTCCGTTTCCCAATAACGTACCCTCTATCCTGTCCGCGCCAGCCATAACCCCAAGCTCAGCCGCAGCGACAGCACACCCTCGATCGTTATGAGTATGCAGACTTAATATCACACCGTCTCTACGGGAAAGATGTGTAGACATCCACTCAATTTGATCGGCATAGATGTTGGGAGTGGCCATCTCTACTGTAGCGGGCAGGTTAATAACGCAAGGGGCATCGGGACGAGCATCCCAAATTTCTAGAACTGAATCACACACATCTACGGCGTACTCTAACTCCGTTCCCGTAAAGCTTTCGGGAGAATATTCGAACTTCCATTTCGTTTCAGAATATTTTTTTGACTGTTCGATAACGAATTTCGCAGCCTTCGTTGCGATAGCCTTAATTCCCGCTTTATCAAGACTAAAAACCTGCTCTCTTTGCACTACAGAAGTAGAATTATATAGATGCATGATCGCATTCTTCGCGCCTGCAAGAGACTCAAAAGATCGCGCGATCAACTCCTCTCTAGCTTGTGTTAAAACTTGTACTGTCACGTCATCTGGGATCAAGTTGTCAGAAACGAGTTTCCGCACAAAATCAAAATCGGGTTGTGACGCTGCCGGAAAACCAACTTCGATTTCCTTGAAACCAACTTTTACTAATAACTTGAACATCTGGAGCTTCTGACTTACATTCATAGGCTCGATTAATGCTTGGTTACCATCACGCAAGTCGACACTGCACCAGAGTGGCGCCTTGGTAATTACCCTGTCAGGCCAATTCCTATTCTCTAAGCCTACAGGCGGATAGGCGGGATATTTCGCATGGTTAAAGCTTGTCATAGTAAATCTCACGCAATTTGAAGGTTAGTTCTCAAATTTGACTCTCGATAGTCATTGAATCCGAAAGTAATTCTACACCTAAAACAATAGAGAATTATTGCCAATTTAGACAAAAATAGTCCATAATTTAGTTAATTATACTAAATTAGTAATTCCAGGTAGCTTAATTAACTAAATTAGAAATTTTTTATGAAACTTGATAGTACGGATAAAAAAATTTTATTGTGCATGCAAAGAAACGCGCGCATAACTAACTTGGAGCTCTCAGAAAAAATTGGGTTATCCCCTACTCCTTGCTCTAGACGGGTCAGACGCTTAGAGGAGTCGGGGCTGATCGAAGGTCACATAACGGTTCTAAACCAACACATGCTGGGCTTAAATATTACAGCGATGATTAGTATTAGCATGGACCGACATACACCAGAGCGCTTCGAAAATTTTGAGCGCAAGATAGCAATACTCCCAGAAATAATCGAATGTAGTATTGTTACCGGGCAGTCTGCAGACTACTTGATTAAAGCGGTACTCCCCGACATGACTTACTATGAAGAATTTCTATTAGGACGGCTAACTCGAATAGAAGGCGTCACCGGTGTTCATTCTAGCTTTGTTCTTCGTCAGGTCATAAAAAAAAACGAGCTACCCATCTAAGAGCTGACACAGCCTCTTAGAGTTCACATCTAAATAAATGAAAGCCTAAACTGGATTGGAGTCCAAAATGATAATTGACCCTCCTGCATCAGAACCTAAAGATATCTATAAGCTCCTAATTGGATCGATTGTCCCTCGCCCTATCGCTTTTGTTTCCTCTCAGAGTCAAGATCAAATCAATAACCTTGCTCCATATAGCTTTTTTACGGGAATTAGTGCAAATCCACCCGTCATAGGATTTAGTCCCATGAAAGTGAAAAGTGATGGGCGCCGTGATACTAAAAACAACATAAAAGATACTAAAGAATTTGTTATCAACATAGTCTCACACGTATTTGTTGAGCAAATGAATATGACCTCAGCCAATGTGCCCCCGGAAGTCGATGAGTTCGAACTTGCGAATCTGACGCCTATAACTAGTGATTTAGTAGCGCCTCCGCGCCTCAAAGAAGCCAAAGTGAGTATGGAGTGTCGATTATTGCAAATTGTCGAAATCAGCGACAAAATTCTTGGGGGGGCATTCGTCATTGGGGAAGTTGTCCGGTTCCATGTATGCGATGACATTATCAACGACTACAAAATAGACCCTGATCAACTTAAGCCAATCGGACGAATGGGGGGTATGGAGTATACCCACACTAAAGACCGCTTTACTCTTGAAAGGCCTAAGTAATTATATAAGCCACCATTACCTATCCGAGTTTAAAAAATGATCGGCAAAAATCTGACTTTTTGGTTCCAAACAATACATGCAGCTTTAGTTGTAATCGGCGTGTTCGCCCTCATTTACAGCTTAAGTACGAATAGTGCTGTCGACATTGCACCCAATTGGGGTTTATGGCTCGTGGCTGGTTTTCTGGTCAGTCAAATATCTTTTTATATCTATTCCTGGAGATTCCGGAAGGTAGCTGGCTTAATGAAAATTAAATTAAGTGCGGTAGACTCATTACGCCTTAACATGCAGGGTCTTTTCTACCACTTTTTTCTGCCATTTTCTGCCGCCGCGGACTTTGCAAAGTTTTTTAAGTTAAAAACGCATCAAACAAGCAAGCAAGAAAGGCTTAAAACTATCATCCTCGACCATTCAGTAGGCCTATTCTCATTAGTTTTTATTTCGGGGTTCTTGCTAAGCTTTAAAGAGCACACTTTCGAATATCCGCAGATAAATTATTTTATATTGGTCGGAATATGCTTGACCATGCTTGCGATTATTTTGGTATGCAAAAAATACTTTGTAAACGCCAAGGAATTTGCCACCGTCAATACACGAGAAATAGTGACGATATTCGCAAGCTCAATTGCAATGCAGACTCTACTATCTTTATCTGTAAAGCTAGCAAGTTTAAATTTAGGCGTGGAAATATCATATCTCGATATTCTTTTTGTGATGTCTCTATCCATGATCTTTCACGCAGTGCCTGCCCATTTACTGGGTGTAGGCCTCGCTGAAATTATGGGGTCAGCGCTATATATCACAATTGGGCTTTCGCCTATAGAGGCAATTCAAATGGTTTCTATTTTATATTTCTTTCGTCTAACAACAGCGATAATGGGAGGTGCTTGGGAGTTACTGAATCAAAAGCTGATTAGGCGCCGATTCGATCAACAGAAGCTGTTGAAGTAGAAGAATTTGGATACTCCCGAAAAAGCCTTCGAGTAGGTAGTGGATCAATTTTCATTAGATCAGGAACACGATTGATAAGAAAATTTAAGAGCATATTAGTCGATCTTCGGTAGACGTACAGGGGTTCGACGTCAGCACCGATGATAGATTTTCCATCATAAGACCCTAATCCTAAATGTAAAAACTTGCTTTTCCGTTCGATTGCTATCCGAACTACTTCGTTAATTAACTGGAACCACTCCCCACCTGGCGAGCCTTTATCTCTCCCAAAGAAAGTAGCAAAAGTCGTCTCCTCGTCAAATATCACCATTCCATGAGCGATACGTTTAGCTTCGGAGGCCACAGTCACGAGTAAGCTATCATGCCCGAGTATCATATCCATGTTTTGATAATACTCCGGCGTCAAGGTCTCTCTCATAAAGCCACGGGTATCAGATCTTATGATCCCGGCTTGACGTGCCCATAAAGTGGAATCATTTGCAAAGCTTTGGATTACTTCAACAGAGTGCCCGCTTAACTCAGCATGTCTCAATCGCCTCTTGATGTCTTTACGGTAACGGGCACGAAAGCTATTTAAATACGCATCGTAAGTCTTCCACCTGACCTTAATGCGCGCCAAAGGGAAATTAGACCGTGTTTTATACCCACGGCTTTCAAGCACTTTAAAAAGTTCCCGTTCACTCCCAAGGAAATCACGCAAAACTAGCAACTTACTATTTCTCTTGAAAGCTATGTCTTTCATAGCTGTCTCAACATACATGATAATTTGACGTCGACAAACACCTTCTTTATTCGAAATAGAGCAGCCAGATACAAGAGGCGTAGCACACTCAGTTATTCTAAGGCTCAATAGAGATGGCCATATTTTTCTAATCTTTTTAACAAGGTAGAAAAAAAACTTAGGCAGCAGCTGCGCAAAATCGGTAATTACCGTGTAAACGCATGCGTGCCCGACTATATTACCCATCTTGTCATACACAACAGGGTAGAAGTACTCGCAACCCTGTATTTTTGCCGATTCAATAGCTTTTAGATAATCATGAGACCTAGTGATTCCAGATGGGCCAACTATCTCATTCCACTCATCTTTATCGATTTTCGAAATAGAATCGAAAATTTTCAGCCTATATTGTCTAACAGCTCTAACATCGTTCCGGCTGAAGTCCGCAACAAATCCACTCTCACTATGCGCCTTTAAATGTGACTGATTTGAATTCATAAGCGCAGAACGACCGATAATGTATGAAGCATATTTTAATGCAAGAAACCGCGACACGTACCATGATAACACTTAATGTTTTACAGACGAGCGAAAAGTAAAGTGCCAAGGAAAACTCGTCTTAACATCAAGTAATCTATGGCTTTAACAAATCAGCAGCGTGAGGATACTAGTTGTAAAAATTCAGACCGAGTTCTATCCGAGGAAAGGAAAGTGCCCAACATGGCGGAAGAAACCATCGAGGAATTTTGCTTTTGAACTCCTCTCATCATCATACAAAGATGTCTAGCCTCTATAATAACCCCAACTCCCAAAGGTTTAACTGTATCAAACACTGCTGTGGCTATCTCATGAGCAAGCTTTTCTTGAATTTGCAGGCGCCTAGAAAACATATCACTGATTCTGGCGAGCTTACTAACCCCTAATACTTTCCCATCTGGTATATATCCGATATGACACCGGCCAAAGAACGGTAACATATGATGTTCACAAAGACTGTATATCTCAATATCTTTAACTATCACCATCTCTCTTGAAGCAGATTCAAAGAGAGCGCCATTCACAATAGTCATTAAATCTTCATTGGCACCAGAAGTCAGAAATTCTAATGCTTTAGCAGCCCTCTCAGGAGTTTTTTTTAGTCCCTCGCGTTTCGGATCTTCCCCAATGGACTCTAGCAATTTTAGAAACAAATCTTGCATAGTGTTTCCTAGTGATTTAGTGTTTTCCCCATCGAGTTAATTACGACGCCGCAGCGTAAAAGGATCCCTTGTCTAACAATCAAGAAATATTTGCATGAGCTATTAATGGTATCCTATTAACGCTTTATCGCCGCCCCAATCTGTTGATTGAGTATAACCTCTATTAAGTAAGGGCCGCGAGTATCCATCGCACGGCTAAACTGATGGTCGAATTCCGCGACCGTATTAGCTGTACTCGCACTAACACCCATACCTTGAGCGACCTTCACCCATTCGATGGTTGGATTAGATAAATCGAGCATAGAAAGCGTCTTTTCATTGGGCTCTCCGGCACGCGTACGGTGCAGCTCTACATTCAGTATGTTGTAGCTGCTGTTGTTCAGTAAAACCACCGTCACATCGGTGTTTTCTCTAGCCATACTCCATAATGCCTGAACGGTATACATTGCGCTGCCATCAGCCTGTAATCCAACTACTTTTCTCTCCGGACATGCGATGCTTGCGCCTAAGCATACGGGCAAACCATATCCAATAGATCCCCCTGTTATTGCTAACCAATCGTGCTTGGGGGCGCTTTGCGTCTGAACAAACAGTTCGAGCCCACTGCTAATGCCTTCATCTACTAAAATAGTATTTTCAGGAATTCGAGCGGCCACTATTTGTCCTATAGTAGTGGGCGTTAGCTGACTTGATGTAACTTTGTTCTCTCCCATCGCTTGGATTGCAAAAGTATTTGGCGCAGCAATTTTTTCTGTTAAATCAGTCAATGCCTGCAAAATATCTTCATCTGACGTTGCAAGCGATGAAACAGCGCAATTATCAGAAAATAGCGTACTCGAAACTCCCGGATAGGCGAAAAAAGCAACCGGGGCCGAAGCACCTATCAGTATTAGCTGTTCAAAGTCAGCTAGAAACTCAATTGCCTGCTCGGCAAAGTATGGAACTCGTGCAACCGGAACTCTGCCAGCACCTCTTTGTAACCGCGCAGGAAAAGTTTCTCCTAAAAGAGTGACACCAGTGCCCTCACTAATTCGCCCTGCTAACTCTAATGTATCTTCTTGTAGTGCTTTTCCACCGAGCACTAGAGCAGTCTTACGTCCATTAGTTAATAAATCAACACAGACATCTACCGTCAAAACATCTACCTTAGACAGCGGTTCCGGCTTAATTCGGTCATAGGACTTAGTCGCGGGTTCCCATGCGTGATTAGCAGGGACTACCAAAGTGGCAATCCTACCTGCTCCTGAAAGAGCCGCGGCAACAGCTTCTGCTCCAGCTATGGAGAGATCTTCAGCAGAGTCAGTGAATTTATACCAATGCGAATGAATCTTCACATGAGCCTCAACATCAGAGGTAAGCGGTGCATCGTGCTGATGATGCCACACAGCATGATCACCCACAATATTGACAATTGCTGATCGCGCGCGTCGAGCATTGTGCAGATTGGCCATACTATTAGCGTAACCTGGCCCGAGATGAAGCAGCGTAATAGCAGGTTTACCAGTGAGTCGTGCGTACCCATCAGCAGCTCCACTGACGACACCCTCAAATAAGCAGAGAATAGAACGGACATCGTCGGTCTTACCAATCGCAGTTACTAAATGCATTTCGGAAGTTCCAGGATTAGAAAAACACACCTCTATTCCTGATTCCATTAAAGTCTCTAACAATGCGTGGGCACCATTCATACTCGCCACCTTCATCACACAAACAATTCAATTAAGATTGTATTGTACATTTTTTCATCAATCTCATGGAAATATGGTTCGGTTTTCAGGTTGCCTTCAGCTCAAAGTGAGAATTTTTGATATTATTTATCCTAAAAAACAACCTGCAATTTCAGCCCTTCGCCGCGTCTAAGAGTAAAGTCCTGCAAGGCAGGTCATACATTTCCCTTAGTACCTCAAATTTCCTCCAATCTCTTTCGATGATGTTAGTCATCTTTTCTGATGCTTCCGCCATTTGGAACTCGGTTTCCTCGTTTGTTAACACGCGCTGCGACAAACCTACAGCCGTTTCACCTAATTGGTAGAGTTCTTCATATTGACCGACTGTACTTGCTTTTGTAGCGTTGAAAAAATATGCCGCGCAATGGGGGAAACTGTATCTTTCCTGGACCACAATCTCAGCAGCCCATAGGCCCGTCGAAAACACACACAGCACTCCAGTAAAGCACAAACCTTTAATATTCATCTTAACTACCCTCATCGAAATTTCCACCCATGTGCTAGACAATACATCTAAAAGTCACCATATTTGACCTTGAAAAACCGTTCTTTCCATAAAACCTATGAGCATCTTTATTTATATGGTCGCTAAGAAGTGAAATCCGCCCGCATTTCAATTCTTCGGCTATACTTTTAGCATACTTAATTAAACTGCTACCTACACCTTGATCTCTATATTGCTCACCCACAATCATGTCTTCTAAAAGCAATACAGGCTGACCTAGCGCGGTTGATACGGTCCGAAGTAAAGTAACCATCCCAATGACTTTCGCACCCTTTTTAGCAACTAAAATTTCTCCTAGCTGCGTGTCACTTAGTATTTCTATTACTGCCTTTTTACTCAGCTCTCTGTCGAAACAGAACTCTTCTTCTTGAATAAAAAGCTCCATCAATAAATCTAAAATATTTTCAACATCTGCTATGGCGCCTCTGCTCAATTCCATCATTGAATTATTTCCAATCTATAACTATATGGTTTAGATAAATCTTAACATTAACCATTTACCTACGCCTCATGGTTACTGTGTAAGTTTGTAACGTTGCTTCAATGAGCGCGTTTTTAAAGGACTTTTTATGATGAGAGGGAATACACAAAGCTCAAGAACATTAAATATTTTTAACACCTAAAATGGATTACACGGAGATAGGATCGCACATGTCATTGCATATGAACTCACCACTTACGTGCCTATGAAGAAAAAACTACTTTCTTTCCTGAAAATAGTATTCTCGGTAGTAAACTGTTTTACCAGACCTATGTCCTATGCAGGCGGGCTATACCACTATGTTTGGGTCAAACTCCTTGAGGGATACCATTTATATTCATTATTCTCCTACCTCAAGGAATTCTATCGGCATTGAAGCAGTTACTGACAAGACATCGCATGACGATTACGTTTATTTTCGATATACCCGACTGTTGTTCAGGAAGAATCAACAACGGTCACAGGGCAACCTATACTTTAATACTGGAATTTCAAATAACGGAATAATAAATTATATTTTCATTTAGTCGCCAATCTTCTCATTGTCTTTAAATACTCAAGTCGCGTTTGCATAAACAGCGCCATCGTAATAGAACCGAACCCAAGTACCTTCTCTCTTACCGTGTTTAAGTGACCTCACTTCCTCTTAACTTCCCTATCACTTATTAATTCAGACCCTAGATATAAATCAGCAAGCTGGTATATATGCTAATTTATTTTTGAGATCACACGTGGACTTGGCGGTAGTTGGTTCAGTTTTTGCTTCTACATCTGGTATTTTTTCGCCAATTTCGGTATAGGCTAGTTTCTTCAATTGTTCTTGCGCTGCTACGTGATCGTCGAACACGTTTGCCCCTTCAAAGTACGCCCTTGCTTTCTTCAGATCAACTGGGCGCCCGTCCCCCAGTGAGTACACAACTCCCAACCAATATTTGGCATCGGCTACGACCTCCTTTTCTTCATCTTCTACAGAGAGCAGTTCAAACCACTTCGCAGCGATATTAATATCTTCTTTAACACCTAGTCCACTCATATACATCACACCTACTCTATACTGGGCATCAAGAAATGTAAGGTTTACAGGCGACCTATCTCTTATCGTGGTAGCTACACAGTAGTTTTTAAAGGCATTTTCATAATCTCCAAGATCCCATGCCGACGTGCCACGGAAAATAGGACCCTTGTCGGGTTTTGGAACCGCTTCTGCGTACTTGTGCGGTTTTTTAAGGTCACAATTCCAATTATCAGCTACACCGCCATCTGTAGATTCTATGTTAGATGGAATGTCTGAACTCTTCTGATTTAAATTTTTATCTAATTCTTCCTCGGATACTCTACCCAATTCTTTAGTCTCGCCCAAGCCTACGCTTTCCAAAAGGTCTTGGAAACTAAAACCATAAGAATTGGAAGATATAAAAATAAAAATTAAAAAATATAGAGTTCTCATAAATAACGTCCTTTCATTTAAGCATGATACAACTTTGCTTCAACCACCCACATTTGAAATTGAGACATATCCCCATTGTTCGGAACACGTTACATCTTTATTTTCCCACCAAAAATTCCATGGTTCAAGTGTTGAAATTAGGTGCGTTTTTGAGAGGACGTTTCTTAGTTTGCACTGATGCTCTCCAGTAGTGTCAGGAACTCTCAAACTTGTTCTCACACCATGAACAAATTCACCAAAGAAATCAAGTAATTATTTGAAAGTGTCATACAAGCATCAAACTAAAATAGTATTATAAATTAATAACTTAAGGAATAATTGCTACTCCCACTCAATTCTTTCAAGCAATACATATTGATATGAATCCAATGCCTTTTTTTATGTTATTTCTAATATAAATCCCAAATAATGATTTGCGCTGATAGCGATATAGGTCCAACTAAGTCATTTTTTAATCTTATTGCGAGCACGACGCGCTGTTTTGAGTTTTAATCTCGTATGTTTTTCATCCAATCTTTGACCGTATCTATTTGTATAGGAAAACGGAACTCCATAGTTAGGTCGCGTAAGCTTGGTGAGTTTTTCCAATCGTATATTGAGCCCATATCAGATTCGTTTAGAGGCTGTTAGAAACAGTTCTTTCCGGCGGATAGGTTTATTGGGCGGGGGGTTTTCCTTTCTCTTTCTTTTGTTATGGCCATTCCTATAAGCAAAGTTGTGGTGGATGTATTCATTTTAATTTTACGTCGCAACTTTGAAAATTTTTTTGCGTTTTATCGCGAAGCATGTAATGATAATTATGTAATAATCTAACAAACACAATAGGTTACGTAAGCTAAGGAAACAAGATTGGCGATTAAATGAAAGCACTATTAACACTTCTGATACTTCCCCTGTTTCTTATCTCTACTCCTTGTTTGAGCGAGACAGAAATTATTCGTGAAAGCTTAATGGAACGTAACGGTCTTGCCTATCCAAAATTCAGTGATACCCCATACACAGGAAAACAATTGAGTTATCACGGCAATGGACAGTTACACAGAAAAGGATATTACAATAACGGAATGGAAGAAGGTGTGTGGGTCTCTTTCAATAGAGATGGGACTGCCGATGAAAAGAGGACAGGAATATTCGAAAACGGAAAGAAGATTAGTGATTAACTAATTTGATAGAAATCCTCTCTCGATAATTACTTCTCAAGCTTCTGATTTCTTCTTCGATAAATTACCAAGTAAGACTCACTCTCTGTATAGCCTAAGCTCCTTTATCTAACCTTTTTTAATGCTGAATAAAAAACCCGAATCATGTGAAAATCAGGGTCTTTTGCGTTAGTATTTTCGTTGGATATACGCGGCATGCTTCTTAGATAAACATATAAGGTGAGTTCTGTTCTGGATTATCTTTCAGGTTTTTAACGAACTGCACGATTGATTTCCTCATCAGGTCACTAGGGTTGATTAGATATTTATCGCAAATGGCATTGATATCTTCTTTAAGAGTCAAAGGCATTCGTAAGCAGGTTTGGTATTCGTGTATTTTTAATCATTGTGGATTTTTCTCCGATTATTGGTTGTTGTAGATGCATGTGACACTTGATTGTCTTACCTTTGAGAGTATATCAATCATATATTTGTCCTGTGGCGCATTCGCCGATTGAGTAAATTGTCTATTACTCGTTTCTACTCGTTCAGCATTCATCTCTGAATGGTTGTGTTTTTTAATTTTCTTTTCTTGTTCTCTGCGAATACTGACATTGCTTGAAAGAATTGAGTGGGAATAATTTATTTGGATTCCCAATTTCATAACTTTCTTTCTCATAACCTAGTTCTGTTATTGAGTTAGGACTATGGATGTTGTGTATGGTCTTCATCAAAGATCCATATAGAACGAGTGTTCTTGGAACGTTTGTGTTTGTTAGATGGGAACGATCCAGAGTACGTTGGATTTTCGGATCTTAATAGTTCCTTCATAAACAGAAGATAAAATCTTGTTAGCCAAAGCCCATAATGTACTTGGAAGATCAGATTGAATGTAATGAAAACTCTATTACTACTTCTGATACTTCCCCTGTTTCTTATCTCTACTCCTCGTTTGAGCGAGACAGAAATTAATCATGAAGAATTAGTGGAACGACAAAATATTTTTCATAAAAGACTCAGTGATACCCCATACACAGGAAAACAATTGAGTTATCACGGCAATGGACAGTTACACAGGGAATGGAGTTACAATAACGGGCTGGAATTTTATTCTTATGACATGCATTATAATGGCCTTGATTGAAGAAAAATAAATTTAGAGGTGATAAGGCATGCGGGTAGCAGTGATCGGGCTCAGCCATCTGGGTTCAGTGATATCAGCTTGTCTGGCCGATAAGGGACATGACGTGGTTGGAATTGATCAAGATCAAGATGTAATCCGAAAATTATCTTCTGGAAAAGCGCCAGTATATGAGCCTCAACTCGACGAATTAATTAAAGTCAGTCTGTCACGAAAAAAACTTCGTTTTAGCAGTATATCTCAAGAGGTTTTGAGAAAATCAGAAGTGGTTTGGATAGCTCATGACACGCCCGTTGATGATAATGATATCGCAGACGTTGATTTTGTAAATCATCAAATTAAAGAGATCTTGCCTTTGTTATCGAAAAATACATTAATATTGGTCTCATCGCAGTTACCGGTAGGCTCCATAAAATTTTTAGAAGACTATGCAGAAGAAAACGTGCCATTCCTTGAGCTTAAATTTGCGTGTTCACCAGAAAATCTCCGCCTAGGTCAAGCAATAGACGTTTTTAACAACCCCGACCGGGTTGTTATCGGAGTAAGATGCCAACAGGATAAGATTAAATTGTCGCAATTGATTTTTCCAATAACGAAGAATGTCGAATGGATGTCGATTGAATCTGCTGAAATGACTAAACACGCAATAAACGCGTTTTTAGCTACCTCGATAGTATTTGCGAATGAACTTGCTTCCATTTGTGAAGCCGTTGGGGCGAATGCTAAAGAGGTCGAGCGCGGCATGAAGACGGAAGCTAGAATTGGGCCAGAAGCCTATGTGTCAGCAGGTGGTCCTTTCGCCGGTGGGACGCTAGCACGAGATATTAGATATTTATCCTCCTTTTGCGAAAAATATGAACTCTTAAATCCAGTCTTAACCTCTGTACTCCCAAGTAACGATGAACATAAATCATGGATTAAACGAAAGCTGTCCAAGCATTTTGGCGACATTTCAGGCAAGAATATTGGCGTCTGGGGTTTAACATACAAACCAGGTACGAATACACTGCGACGGTCTGCTTCTATTGAGTTATGTGATTGGATTTTAGCTAAGGGGGGGCGAATTAATGTCTATGACCCTGCAGTTGAAATACTTCCTAAAAAATGGGGGCAAACAGTGAAACGGTGTTCGTCATCTTTGGAAGTGTTGCGGTGTTCTGAAGCCTTAATAGTGGCAACAGAGTGGCCTGAATTTAGAGAAATTAAAATTGATTTTACATCTTTGAAAAATAAAAATTTCGCTGTTTTTGATGCTAACGGTTTTTTGAACCCTACGATAACTAGATGCGCAAGCCATTACTATTCGGTTGGAGTTCCAGTTTTTTCATGACCCGAAAACCTGATAAAACTTAAAAAAATAGACAAGCAATTATCCCAGGCGGGAGCCAAGGATTAGGTTTTGAAATAGTGTGTCTTACTGGGAACCCGTAAATCCTTTTTGTGTCAGCTTTTAAATGAACATAAATGATGGGGAATTGATGTATATCAGGATAGAATAACTCAATTCTTTGAGCCCATTGTTTAGGCACTTTTCCTAAAGGAAGCTTCTTCTCAAAGCTTAAACTTTCCAGTATTTCTTTCAATCTATTTCCCTAAAAGTAAGAAAAGTCTTTTGCCGTCAAATTAGGTAACTTATGATAGGCAATAGTCACCTTAGTGTGTAGTAATCTGTGTAGTTCGCATTTCACAAACTCAATAATATCAATAACTTAAAAAATTAGATTTAGAAAGTTAAAGTCCTGAAACCCAGTGTTTATAAGGGTTTCAGAGCATACCCTCATTCCCACTCAATCGTGGATGGAGGTTTTCCCGAAATATCATAAACCACTCGAGAGACATCACTTACTTCATTGATAATCCGTAAAGATATTAAATCTAAAAAGTCATATGGAAGTCGAGCCCAACGAGCGGTCATAAAGTCTACGGTTTCCACGGCTCTGATTGCGATCACATAGTCGTAACTCCTAGCATCACCCTTCACTCCGACGGACTTGATAGGCAAAAATACTGCAAAGGCTTGGCTAACTTTGTCGTATAAGCCTGCTTTTCTCAACTCATCAATAAAAATTGCATCAGCGGCACGCAATATCTCTGCAAAGGGTAACTTCACTTCTCCTAATATTCTTACCCCTAACCCTGGTCCTGGAAAAGGATGGCGATAGACAAGCTCTTTCGCCAAACCTAGCTCAATGCCAACGTTTCTTACCTCATCTTTAAATAATTCGCGTAGCGGCTCTATCAAACTAAAACGCATTACTTCTGGCAAGCCTCCTACGTTATGGTGTGATTTAATAACATGTGCTTTACCGGTAGACGCTGCTGCCGACTCGATAACGTCGGGGTAAATAGTACCTTGCGCAAGCCATTTCACACCATCGAGCTTCGCCGATTCTTCTTCGAACACTTCTATAAAAGTTCGTCCAATAACTTTGCGCTTCTCTTCTGGATCTGAAACCCCAATCAGTGCTGACATGAATTTTTCACTCGCATCAACATGTCTAATATCTAAGCCTATATGTTTTTCGAAAGTAGCCATTACTTCAGCACCTTCGTTAAGGCGCAAAAGCCCGTTATCTACAAAAACACATGTAAGCTGGCTTCCGATCGCCTTACCTAAAAGTGCCGCGACTACGGATGAATCAACACCCCCTGATAAGCCAAGCAACACCCGATCGCTACCCACTTGCTCTCGTACTCGTTCAATATTTTCCTTTGCAATATTTTTTGGATTCCATAGCGAGTCACAACCGCAAATTTCGTGCAAAAACCGGCTAAAAATTTTCTGGCCCTGAGAAGTGTGAGTAACTTCAGGATGAAACTGAAACCCGTAGAAACGCCTTGCTTCGTCAGCAATACCCGCTATCGGTGCATTGTCCGTCGAAGCAATTAACTTGAACCCGGTAGGCAGCTTAGTAACGTGGTCACCGTGGCTCATCCAGACGCCTAATAGACCATGACCTTGTTCATTGGTAGTATCCTGAATATCTGCGAGTAGGATGGAGTGGCCTCTGGCTCTGACTTGCGCAAAACCAAACTCTCTTTCCATCGACGGCTCAACTGTACCGCCTAACTGGGACACCATAATTTGCATCCCATAACATATCCCAAGTACAGGGATGTCCATCTCAAAAACACAGCTCGGGGCTCGAAAGTTTATTGTAGAATTGACTGATTCGGGCCCGCCAGAGAGGATAAAGCCCGACGGCTTGAATGCTTTGATTCTCTCCTCGGATGAATCATACGGCAAGATTTCACAGTACACTTGAGCCTCTCGAACTCGCCGAGCAATAAGTTGCGTATATTGAGATCCAAAATCTAGAATCAATATTCTATTTGTGTAAAGGTCACCCAAAATTGGGGCGTCGTGCACCATAACGAAAATTATTCCTGATAAAAAATGAAACCAACCTCAATCAACGCGATAGTTTGGCGCCTCTTTGGTGATCTGTACGTCGTGAGCATGGCTCTCTCGCGTTCCAGCAGCTGTTACTTTTAAAAATTCTGGTTTAGTCCGAAATTCAACCATATCAGCACATCCGGTATAGCCCATAGCCGCTCTAACACCACCGATCATTTGATGCACAATGGTTGACATTGGCCCTTTATAAGGCACTCTTCCCTCGATACCCTCAGGGACAAGTTTATCTATGTCACTACTCTCTTGAAAATATCTATCTGACGAGCCATATCTCTGCGTCATCGCGCCAAGCGAGCCCATTCCTCTATAAGACTTATAACTACGTCCCTGAAAGAGTTCAACATCTCCTGGGGCCTCTTCGGTCCCCGCAAAGAGAGAACCAATCATCACACAATTTGCACCAATCGCTAACACCTTCGCAATGTCTCCTGAATACCTTATCCCACCATCCGAAACCACAGGAACACCAACTTTTGCAGCTACTTTTACTGCATTGGCAACTGCCGTGATCTGTGGCACGCCAATACCGGTAACTATACGGGTAGTACAAATCGACCCAGGACCAATGCCAACCTTAACCGCATCAACACCAGCCTCTATCAACGCCATCGCACCTTGTTCGGTCGCAATGTTACCCGCTATCACTTGCAACTCTGGATATTTAGCTTTTATCCACTTAACTGCCTTTATTACACCCTCGGAATGACCGTGAGCCGTATCAACAACGACAACATCTACTCCGGCCTCGACCAAAAGCTGCACTCTCTCGTACCCAGCTGTCCCAACACCAACTGCTGCCCCAACTCTAAGCCTTTCATCCTCATCTTTACACGCTTTAGGAAACTCATCAGACTTCTGTATATCTTTTACAGTTATCAAACCGCATAGCTCAAACACATCATTAACAACAAGTAGCTTTTCAATTCTATGACGATGAAGCAGCTCAATTATTTCTTCTTTCCCCGCATTCTCTTTAACCGTTACTAATTTCTGCTGAGGGGTCATAATCTCACTGACAGGGGCATCCATGCGACTTTCAAAACGTAGATCTCTGCTAGTTACAATGCCAACTAATTTACCGTCCTGTACTACCGGTACGCCTGAAATACCATGCCCACGCGTAAGCTCCATCACATTTTTGATGCTCGAATCAGGAGTTGTAGTAATAGGATCTCGTATTACCCCGCTTTCAAATTTCTTAACAGTACGTACTTGTGACGCCTGTTCTAATGGACTCATATTCTTATGGATGAACCCCATTCCGCCCTCTTGTGCCAATGCAATTGCTAAACGGGCATCAGTTACTGTGTCCATAGCTGCTGACACAAGAGGAATATTTAAGGATATCTCACGGGTCAATTGTGTCTTTAAGTCGACTTCGTGGGGCAAAATTGCAGAGTAGCTAGGAACTAACAGTACATCATCAAAAGTCAGGCCGTCTTCAATAATGCGCATAATTTGAAAGAATTCCTATACTTGTAGCGCTCTAGTATAGATTTTCGATAGTATTTGGTAAATGACTTTACAAAAAAATAACTCCACAAGGAACGAACCTGACCATAAATCGATGTACACGGTATCCGGTCTCAATGAAAAAGTCCGTATTACCATAGAAAACACACTTGGATTAGTATGGATACAAGGTGAAATTTCGAACCTTGTCCGCCCAAACTCTGGTCACATATACTTTTCTTTAAAAGATAACGCGAGCCAGGTCAGGTGTGCGATGTTTCGAGCAAAGATCTCTAAAGTGAAGTTCCGTCCCGAAAATGGCAATCTAGTCACTCTGTATGCAAAAGTTAGCCTATATCCTGCTAGAGGAGATTATCAGCTCATCATCGAATCAATGGAAGCCTCGGGAGCGGGGGATCTCCAAGCCAAATTCAATGCCTTAAAAAAGAGACTATTCGAAGAAGGTCTATTTAGTCAAGATCGAAAACGCGCGCTTCCGAAGTGGCCAAAGCAAATAGGACTTGTCACTTCCACGACGGGAGCAGCTGTCAAAGATTTGCTAACGGTTCTCAAAAGACGCTGTCCTTCGATTCCCATCATTATCTACCCAACAGTTGTACAAGGGGTCTTAGCCGCAAAAAATATTTGCTTGGCCATCCAAGTGGCGAACCAACGATCAGAATGCGATATACTTATAGTAGGAAGAGGCGGCGGTTCACTAGAGGATCTCTGGTCATTCAATGAAGAAATAGTGGCGCGCGCGATTTTCAAATCAAAAATACCAATTATTAGTGCCGTAGGGCATGAAATCGATGTGACAATTGCGGACCTAGTCTGCGATGTGCGAGCCGCCACACCGTCTGCGGCAGCCGAGCTGGCCTCTCCTGATCTGCGAGCTTGGGCTGAGCATTTTTTAAATCTATCGGCGAGGCTTTCACATACAGTACTTGCGGCAATGCAACGCAAGAAAAATAATTTACTGCAACTACGAAAACGACTGACTTCGCCGAAAAGAAAACTAGAAATCGACTCTCAGAGAATAGATGACCTATCGCAAAGGCTATCATTAGCTTGGCAGACAACGGCAAAAATCCACAATGTGCAGCTCAACAGCCTAAAAGCCACGCTAGCCGCAAAGTCTCCGACGACGGCTATCCATACCCTAAGAAAACGGCTAAACACTATCCAGAAGGATCTTGCAAAGGCGTTCAGTAATCGAATTTTGGAGAAAGAGAATATACTCAAGCAATGGCAAAGCGTACTGAATGCAATGGGACCCATCGCAACTTTGGAGCGAGGCTATAGCGTACTGACAGATGCTAAAGGTGTCCTCATCAAAAGTTCCGAACAAGTAGTGCCCGGCCAAGAAATAGTTACTCGCTTGATAGACGGCAAAATCAGTAGCTTAGTAAAGACTAGCTCTCCAGAAAAATAACCAGTCTAAAATCCAACCTAAGGCATTGCTTTTCCAGACGCTTGTAAGTCGGCGTGATAGGAGGATCGCACTAAAGGTCCACTGGCGACGCTTTTGAAACCAATCTTTTCCGCATAAACCTTCAGCGCTTGAAATTCCTCTGGACTTACAAATCGCTCTACGGGCAAGTGTGCTCTGCTCGGCTGCAAATACTGTCCTAATGTGACCATGTTACATCCGTGCTCATGAAGATCACGCAAGACAGCTTGGACCTCGGTAATTTCCTCTCCCAAACCCAGCATGAGACCAGACTTAGTAGGGACATGCGGTGCTTTTTGCTTGAACTTGCGAATTAACTCCAGTGACCATTGATAATCGGACCCAGGTCTAACCTTTAGATACAACCTAGGCACGGTTTCTAAATTATGGTTGAAAATGTCAGGTGGGCTCTCCAATAAGTTCTCCAATGCTAGATCCATTCTGCCCCTAAAATCAGGCACGAGGATTTCAATTTCAATCTCTAGAACACGGCTTCTAACCGAATCTATGCAGTCCGCAAAGTGACTAGCTCCGCCATCTCTCAGGTCATCCCTATCCACAGAGGTAATAACTATGTAACGCAATCCCATTCTTTCTATAGCGTTCGCCAGACGCATTGGCTCGTTCTCATCTAAAGGATCTGGCCGACCATGAGCAACATCACAGAAAGGGCACCGTCTAGTGCATAAAGCACCCATGATCATGAATGTGGCGGTTCCATGGGCAAAGCACTCCCCTATATTAGGACAAGAAGCTTCTTCACACACGGTATAAAGTCCCTCTTTTCTGATCAATCGTTTAAGTGCGAGAACTCGGGGATCACTTGGGGCTCTAACCTTCAGCCAAGGTGGCTTTTTAGGAAGAGCACCTAAGGACGGAATGACCTTCACAGGAATTCTAGAAACTTTATCCGCGCCCCGTTGTGAACGTTTTAGCTTAGATTTAGACTCTAAGTTATCCATCATGATCCTTTTTGAAAATTAAGGCGTTAGATCGGGCCTCGTCTATTTATGAGTCCGTGAGACTGACTCGCCATTATAAAGGCTAGCACACAGTTCTGGCACAAGCTCCGCCGAAACTTCAGCCAAGCTATCAGGGCCACCGTGATCCACAAGTTGGGTAACCTCCAAATCCTCGAATCCGCATGTATTAATCCTCTCATAGGGAGATAGATCCATACTCACATTAATCGCCACTCCATGATAACTAAAACCGGAACGTATTCTTAACCCTAAAGCTGCAATTTTTTTTCCATCGATATAAACACCCGGAGCTTTCTCTTTTCTAACGCCAGAAATACCAAGTTTGGCTAAGTAATTAATTACCCCACCTTCAATGCGTCTCACAAGTTCTCTCGGGCCAACTTTTAAGCGTTTAACATCCAACAAAGTATAGAGCACTAGCTGACCAGGTCCATGATAAGTGACCTGACCACCTCTATCGCTGCGAACAATTGAAAAACCATCCCCATTTAGGATATGTTGTTCTTTCCCAGCTCGGCCTAACGTAAATACTGCAGGGTGCTCTACACTCCAGATCTCGTCATCACTATAAGGTCGCCTCGTTTTGGTGAACAGTCGCATCTCATCGCAAATTTTCTCATATCCACTATAACCTCTGTCGCGGATAAAAACGTTCATAGGACCATCACGACCTCATCGATTGCCCCTAAAGCAACATAAACATTATTTAATTGCTCCCGACTTTCCACCGTAAAGGCGACGGTCACAGAACTAAATCGTCCTTTACTGCTTAGCTTTGATCTAACAGCGCCCTCATAAATCGCCTTTATATGCTTTCGAACAACACTAACCACCATGGCATCAAAATCTTGGGTCGCATGTCCGATAGCTTTGATATGAAATTCACAAGGGAATTTCAGTAATTCTTCGTTACTTTCCATGGGCTATGATATCACCATCTACATTTTCAAAAACTATCGGTTCTAAAAGCGTATCCGCAAACCTCTCCATCAAGGACTAAACCAATCCAACACTTTACCTTTCCGTGAACTAAGCATATTACCGTCATAGACTGCCTCAAGGACAGCCATCGTGCCAGGCATAACTCCCCCATACTGCTTAAAAACTGATGCCCCATCTTCGACTGCATAGTCCAGAAAATCTTCCAAACCGGGATTGTGTGCGAGAACCATGAGATTCTGGATACCTTCACCAAAACAGCAAGCATCTAAAATATGTGCAACTGTGCATTGATACAAAGGCTCAAACTCTACGTCACTCACCAGAGTCGCCCGACCACATACTCTTCTGACAATCTCCAGAGATTCCCGAGTACGCCTAGAGGGGGAATAAACTATCTTATGAGGCTGCAGACCTTTTTTTATCAAGAAAATTGCCCCATTTGCGATGTCTGACCGCCCTCTAGCAGAGAGCGGTCTATCATAGTCCCGGGGTACCCAAGAAGCATCTCCATGACGTGCTAATATTATAGTTCTCTTAGCGTTCATCTATCAAAAATAACTCTCAGACTTTATGGTAATTCTGAAACGATATGTCTCAGTTATGTGCTAGAATATAACCCGATGGACCCTTCATAGGCACCTGATTTTAGGCGCGCGTAAAAAAACCAGGAAATGAGTCGCTTTATTATCTAACATTATGATTCTTAACTCACCTGCTCTGCAGATAACTGCCCTGAGAAAAACTTACCGCGGACGTGTGACTGCTCTGCGCGGGATCAGCTTAACTGTTCAAGAAGGAGATTTCTTCGCTCTACTTGGCCCTAACGGTGCAGGAAAATCAACCGCTATTGGAATCATAAGTAGCCTCGTCCTAAAAACTGAAGGGGAAATAAAAATATTCGGAATAGATGTGGATAAGGAGTTTTCGCGAGCCAAATCGCTGATTGGTGTAGTCCCTCAAGAAATTAACTTTAATCAATTTGAAACCGTGAGAGAAATCATCTTAAACCAGGCAGGCTACTATGGGATTGAACGAGCCGAGGCTGAAAAACGTGCGGAAAAAATCTTAAAGCAAACACAACTTTGGGACCGCAGAGACGAAACTTCTCGAAACTTATCAGGTGGCATGAAACGAAGATTAATGATTTCTCGAGCGTTAATTCACGATCCAAGACTGCTTATACTAGATGAACCGACAGCCGGAGTAGATATTGAAATCCGTCGGTCTATGTGGAAATTCTTAACTGCACTGAATAAATCAGGCACCACCATTATACTGACTACGCACTATCTCGAGGAAGCGGAAAATCTCTGCAGAAATATCGCTATTATTGATAAGGGAGAAATCGTCGAGAATACTTCCATGCAACTACTTTTGCGGAAGCTAGGTGCAGAGAGTTTCGTTTTTGATTGCACCTCGTCAATCACAGAACTTAGTAGTCTAGGTAGTCATCAGATCCAAAAACTAGATGACCACCGCTTTGAGGTCACCATTAATCAAGAAGAGAATTTGAACACTGTCTTCGAGGAATTATCGAAAGCTGGCATAAAGATACAGAGCATGCGTAACAAATCTAATCGCCTGGAAGAACTATTTTTAGAATTAGTCGCGGAGAGCGCTTGAGGGAGAAGCAGAATTGCAAAGCTTAAAAAAGACCCAGTGGGTCGCTCTAAAAACGATTATTAGAAAAGAAATAACTCGTTTTTCTAGAATCTGGATGCAAACCCTGTTGCCGCCAGCTATCACTATGAGCCTCTACTTCATCCTGTTCAGTACAATCCTTGGCCCGCGTATAGGAGAAATGGCTGGATTCAATTACATACAATTTATAGCTCCTGGCATCATAATGATGTCGGTCATCACAAACTCTTATTCAAATGTCGTTTCGTCATTCTTTGGGGCAAAATTCCAGCGTCATATAGAAGAAATTCTGGTGGCGCCTGTATCGAACGGAATCATACTGCTTGGATATGTTACAGGAGGAATATGCCGGGGCATCGCTATTGGTTGTTTAGTAACGTTAGTTGCTCTTTTTTTTACTGAGCTCTCGATTCATTCACATGCAGTAACGTTTGCTGTTGTCTTGCTGACTTCCGCTCTTTTCTCTCTATGCGGCTTTTTAAATGCGGTTTTTGCTAGAAGCTTCGACGATATTTCAATTGTCCCAACGTTTATCTTAGCACCTATGACATACTTAGGTGGAGTATTTTACTCCGTAGATCTACTTCCATCTTTTTGGTACAAAGTATCACTATTTAATCCAATCTTATATATGGTTAATGCTTTTAGATATGGGATGCTAGGGCATAGTGATATAAATGTTACTTATGCATTATCAGCGATTGTTACCTTTGTAGTACTCTTAACTATCATATGCCTCGAGATCCTGAAGCGAGGAACCGGATTGCGCTCTTAGCCTGTAAGTTCGCTCATCTTCGCCTCAACAAATCCCGAAGAAACTCTCCTGAATAACGGGTACTCGCAGCCATTTCCAACTGGATTACCATCGAGCTCATTTACACATATCAAGTCATTTGTTGAGCTTGTCAGCCAAATTTCACACGCACCAAACAATTCCTCAGCAGCAACATTTGTTTTTTCACAAGCAATGTTTAGTTCATCTAGAACCTCAAGTACAAAATCTCTTGTGACCCCTGGTAAAATCGAATGCGAAACTTCCGGTGTCTTCACAACTCCTTTGCTAACTACAAAAACATTACTTGAGGCTCCCTCTGTCAATATGCCATTTTTCAAAAGTATAACTTCAAAAGCGCCAGACAATGAGGCTTCATTTTTCAACATTAGGTTTGGTAATAAGGAAGTCGTCTTAATGTCGCATCGACCCCAGCGATTATCTGGCCTCGTAATGCAGGATTTATTTAAAACACTTTCAGATCTTTTCACCTTACTGCACATAATAAATATTGTAGGTTTACACCCTGATGGGAATACATGATTTCTCTCCGCTACCCCTCGAGTGACCTGTATATAAAAGGAAAGGTCGCCATTACCATTTTTCTCAGAAAGTGCTGTAAGCAGGTTTTTCCATTCGTCACTAGAGTAAGGAGAATCAATATCGACTTTCGTTAAGTTCTCATTAAGCCGATCTAGGTGCTGCGCTAACCCGAAAAATCTACCTGACATAGCGGGCAAGACTTCATAAACAGCATCTCCAAATATAAAGCCTCGATCTAGAACTGATATTTTAGCCTCAGACAGAAGACAGTAATCTCCGTTTAAAAAGCATACACTCATACAGCGAAAAGAAACTCGAAGAATAAAATCAGGTCGTCCCAAAGTCTAGAGAAGAAAGAACCTTCTTCAACGTTTTCCAACGAGACGAGAGGAACTTTGGATAATAACTTCTCGTCTAAAAAGATATCCAATGTGCCAACAGATTGGCCAATCTCTAGGGGGGCCAGAACTGGCTTATCTATTTCTATTTTAATTTCAACACGACTCTCAGTTCCTCGGGGAATAACCAGATCTACATCATGCAGCACTCCCACCGGTACAGAATCAGCAGACCCACGCCATATCGTTTGAGACGAAATTTTATCTCCTGCCCGATAGAACTTCTTTGACTCAAAAAACCTGTAACCGTAATTTATCAGCGATTGACTGGAGTCGGTCCTCGCCCCATCAGACGAAGAACCCATGACCACAGCAATAAGTCTTACGTCTTCTCTAATTGCCGAGGAAACTAGACAATAACCCGCACTTTGGGTGTGTCCGGTTTTTATCCCGTCGACACTGTTATCGCGAAATAGAAGTCTATTTCTATTTGGTTGTTTTATATTATTAAAAGTATACTCTTTCTTAGAAAAGCGCATATAGAGAGCAGGAAATTCTCTGATAAGTGCTCTAGATAAAACTGCCACATCGCGAGCACTTACGTACGTCTCGGGATCAGGGTAACCAGACGCATTGGCAAAGTTTGAATTCACCATACCTAACTGTTTTGCATAGTCGTTCATCATTGCCGAAAACGTTTGCTCAGTACCGGCAATGTGTTCCGCAAGCGCCACGCTGGCATCATTTCCAGAAATCACTATTACCCCGTCAAGTAATGCATCTACCGTAACTTTCTTGCCAGCTTCGATGAACATTTTTGATCCGCCCGTTTGCCAAGCTTTGGTACTGATAGAAACCTCATCTTCCAAATTAATCAAACCTTCACGCAGCGCGTGACCAGCAACGTAGGTTGTCATTATTTTTGTAATGCTCGCTGGTTCCACCCTTTGATCGGCGTTCTTCTCGCCTAAGAGAAATCCAGTGTTTTGATCCATCAATATATAAGACGTAACATCAATCTCTGGGGCTGGAATCACCCGGGCGACTTGGGCCACTGCACAAGTCATTGGAACAGAAACAATAAATCCCAAAGTAATAGAACAAGTTTTCTTAACTACTTTATTTCTCATACTGGTCAGGTAAGCTAAAATGTACCAATTATTCATTTTCAAAATTCCTAACTTTAATTTAAAACACAAAGTATTGTCCTCGATAAAATAAAATAGCATCCTTAATTAGGTTTTTTTACTTCCTATGTTTAAGCAGCTCCTCTCCCAAGTGCGCTACTGCCATCATATATTTTAGTCTCGGATTATAACGACCAATGACGCTAAAGTTATGATACCCAATCCAGCAGGCGGTCCCAACCTCTTCTTCAAGACACCAAAGCCTTACTTTTGTATCGCCAGTCGGGGCAGGCTCATTGGGGCGCACTCCAGACAGCGCAAGTGCAGCAATATCAGTATTCGTCTTAATACCTGGCCCTTCGGCAAGATGAAGCATGCTTTCCGAGGGCACATTCGCTGGAGAAAAAACGCGCCCTCCTCTTATCCAACCTCTGTCCATCAAGTAATTACCAACACTTCCAATCGCATCAGCATTACTTTTCCAAATATCTCGTTTTCCATCCCCATCAAAATCTACTGCTATCCGACGGAATGGTGTAGGCATAAACTGTACCATCCCCATAGCACCTGCGTAAGAACCTTTCACCAGTAGCGGATTAAATCCCTCCTCTCGGCATAACAAAAGATACTGCTCTAAATAATCTCTAAATAATTTAGCACGATATTTCACATCACCTGGGTAATGAAAGGCTAGGTTAGACAAAGAACTCAAGACTGAAAAGTCTCCCATAATGGCTCCGTAGCGTGTCTCTATTCCTAATATCGCAACAAAAATATGCTCTGGAACTCCATAAGTATCCTGCGCACGCTCAAGTGTTTTTTTGTTCTGCCGCCAAAATTCAACTCCATTTTTAATTTGGGCGGCTGTTACCGCTTTTTTTCGATACTCCGGCCAAGTCCGTGTTTTTTCTGCGGGTCGCGCCGCAGAGTTACTGATGATAATTGAACGTTTTACATTTGAAAAAAGCGCAGTTAATACCTTTTCGTCAAAATCATGCTTCCTAACCATCTCTTGGACAAATTTCCCGACAAGAACCGGGTTTACCGGCTCGCAAATTACGGTGCAGCTCCACCCCAAAAGAATGAAAACAGTCAAAAAGATTGTCCTGAGATGCATAAAGTACTCCAAAATAAAAACCCCTTAATCGCGAGAATAAAAATTTCTATGCGTGTGGATTGACATCAGCACACCTAGACTTCCCATCATAGTAACCATGGAAGTCCCCCCATAACTCATTAATGGCAAGGGGGCGCCAACGACTGGGATAACGCCGACTACCATCATCACATTCACCAGAATATTTATAACAAAAGTAATAATAAGAGATGCGCTTAACAAACGTCCAAACGTGTCTTGGGCCTCCCGAGCAACATGTAGTCCTCTAGAGATCACTAAAACATAGGCCGCCATCAACATAAAAACACCTATTAGTCCAAACTCTTCGCAGTAGACGGCAAAAATAAAATCGGTTGCTCTTTCAGGTAAAAACTCAAGATGAGACTGGGTTCCATTAAGCCAGCCTTTTCCGTAGAGACCCCCAGAGCCTATCGCAATCTTTGACTGTATGATGTGATAACCAGCACCTAGGGGGTCACTTTCCGGGTTAAAAAGAGTAAATATTCTCTCTCTTTGGTAGTCATGGATTAAAACCCAACCTAGGGGTGCAGCACACAGGGCAAACAGGAACACATAGCGAATGGCTCGCCAACTAATGCCTGCCAAAAATAGAACAATTACCCCCGAGAAGGCCACCAAAAGAGAAGTACCTAGGTCTGGTTGCTTGTAAATTAAAAAAACCGGCACTACCAGTACTAATGAACATACAAAAATACTTTTTTTACTTGGGGGTAGTGGACGGTTGGAAATAATAGTCGCCAACATTAGCGGTACAGCTATTTTCATGATTTCAGCGGGTTGAAACCTCACAACGGCTAAATCAAGCCATCGTGATGCGCCACCTGACGCGTCGCCGAAAAAATGAACGGATACCAGCAATAAGAGGCTAAAAAGGTAAATAAAAGGCGACAGCCTAAGCAAGGCTCTAGGGCCAATTTGGGCAAGGCCTAGCATGGCCGCCATCCCAATCATCATGCTAATAAATTGCCTTAAAACAACATCTGTAGCCCCGTCTGAGGCGCTGTAGAGTAAAACAACTCCGATCACACATACTACAAAAACTGAACCAACTAACGCTAAGTCCACGTGTAATCTCATAAATAAATTAGCATCCCTATTCATCAGCTAAACTAGTCGGGTTTGATTCATTACTAAAAAATGTATCCATCATTCTTTTTGCAATTGGGGCGGCAGTTCTGCTGCCGCTGCCACTATTCTCGACCACAACAGCGATCGCTATTTTGGGATTATAGGCCGGCGCAAAACCAATAAAAAGCGCATGGTCTCTTAAAGCTATCGGTTTCTGCTCTAGAGAATCTCTATTAACCTTGGAGATTTGAGCAGTCCCTGTTTTACCGGCAAATTTGATTTCGTTGACTAATCTAGCCGCCCTGGCAGTTCCAAAGTCTGAGTGAACAACGTCGACCATGGCATCTCTGACAACATCCCAATGTTCCTCGTGCCTAAGTCGGAGGCGAACAGATTTAGACATTTCTCCATGAAATTCCTGTTTTAACCCATTAGTCGACTCATAGTAGTCGAGGTATCTTGGTGTAGCGACCAGTCCTTTCCGAGCAAGGATAGCCGTTGCTTGCGCTAGTTGGATAGGGGTAGTCAACACAAACCCTTGACCAATCCCAGCAATCAAAGTTTCCCCAGGATACCAACTCTCACCTAACGTAAGCTTTTTCCATTCTCGAGATGGAACAAGTCCAGTTTTTTCTCCTAACAAATCCACTCCCGTTTTAGAACCAAAACCAAAACTTAGAAGCGACTCTTTTAGCCTATTAATTCCTAAATCCCGCGCAAGCTGATAATAATAAACGTCACACGAACGAGCGATCGCGTTTTTAAGATCAGTTTTGCCATGTCCTTTTTTTGACCAACAATGATAACGTCGTCCTTCATTATTTAATCGATAGAACCCAGGGCAGTAAACATGAGTTCCAGTTGTGTCGACTGCCGACTCTAACGCACCTATTGCAATAAGAGGTTTGACAACCGATCCTGGAGGATACTGCCCTTGAAGTACTCTATTAAATAACGGTTTCCCCGGTGAGTTGACTAGCTTTTTGTAAGTTGATGAGGGCATGCCATCGATAAATAAATTTGGATCAAAAGAAGGGTTACTGGCACTAGCTAGTAGTGCGCCAGATTCCAATTCGAGCATCACAATCGCGCCAGAAAAGTCTTCCAACAGATCAAATGCTTGCCTCTGCATGATGCTACTAACAGTCAAATATATGTTCGACCCCGAGATAGGCGCTTTTCTCTCTACAACTCGGAGCACCCGTCCGTCGGCGTTAACTTCCACTTTTTGGTGGCCTGTCGTGCCATGTAAAATCTCCTCTTGTAATGACTCAACGCCGCTTTTCCCAATGAATCTAGTCCCTTTGTAATTGGAGTCATCAACGCCTGACCGCTCTAGAAAGTTCATCTTTCCGACATAACCGACAATATGAGCCATATCGGGACCCAATGGGTAATAACGAACTAAAGTGGAATCTATGAAAAATCCGGGGAATCTAAGCTGATTAACAGAGAAAGTCGCAACCTCTTCCTCGGTTAGTTGGCTTTTCAGGACAACAGATTGAAAACTGGTCACTTTTTTGAGCCCACTTAGTGTTTCTCCAACCCAACCAGCATCAAGTTGCATTAACTTGGAAAGCCTCAAAATTGACTCATGCATATCGACCACTTTTTCAGGAACAACCAGAAGAGAAAAAGTTGGCTTATTTCCTGCCAGTAGTACTCCATCGGAACTGTAAATCAACCCTCGTGTAGGTATAAGTGGTTGTATTTTCAATCGGTTTTCTTGTGCACGAGTTGTGAAATACTCTTGATTAAGTATCTGAAGATAGAAAATACGGGACACGATGCCTATCAAAACCACAACTAAAAACACCGTTGCGATATTCAGCCTAGAAAAGAATATGCTACGTTCGCTATCTTTGTTTTTAATTTCCATTTGTGCTCTCAGAAGCCACCCTAACTTTAACTTGTCAACATGCTACAGCGCGAAGCACACACAACGACCTTAAGCCCCTATTTTTCACTATAAAGCATTGCCTTTAGTTTCAGTTCCCCTAAAAAGAATCACTAGGAACGCCCATATAAAAGGAGTTAATAGCGCTCCTTTTAAATGTGTCAAAGTAAAGACACCAGAAGCAAATATCTCACTTATCTTAGAGGTCACGACAATATAAAAAAGGACTAATAAAAAAACAAATATCGCTTGCTGAGATCGAGGCGAAAATTTAAACCTAGAGTCATATAAAAGACATGCATAAGCTATTAAAGTAAATCCTAAAGCGCTTTGCCCTAAGATGGAACCATGAAGGACGTCAAACCCAATACCAATAAACCAAGCACTTATAACACCAATATATTGAGGAGCGTTAAGGCACCAATAAGCCATTACTATTGCTGGTATAGCCGGTCGATAGATACTGAGCTCTGCCGGCAACGGAAAGACCGCCAAAACAAAGCTAACTAAAAAGCTAAGCACCACAATTGGTACTTTCTTACTCCTGTTCATCCTAACCTGAGGCCTCAGTTGTATCACTAACATCTTTTTGTTTAAGTTTATCCTTGTCAGCGTTCTTTCCTGGTTCGATCAAAAGCACTTCGTGAAACCTTCCTAGTTTAGAAGCTGGCTGTACAAAAGCTCTTTGGAAATCATCCCCTGTTCGATTCTCAATAGAAATAATGGAACCAACTGGATACCCTTCTGGAAATATGCCACCCATTCCAGAAGTGACAACAGAGTCCCCAACGCGTATATCGTCACTTAATGAAATAAAATCTAATGACAAGACTTCGTTTTGTCTCGAGCCCGTAACAATTGACCTCAAACCATTTCTACTTATCACCACTGGTAGAGCATGCACAGCGTCAGTTATAAGCACTACAGTTGAATAAAAAACACTCGCATGACTTACTTGTCCGACAACACCTAAAGGGTCCACTACCGGTTGACCACGATAAACGCCATGATGACGACCTTTGTTTATAACAATCTCTCTGCTGGAGAGAGAGTTCTCTATCTGCAAAACGTTTGCAACCATGATTTTCTGATCAATCACCGAAGGGGCTTGAATTATTTTCCGCAACCGTTCGTTTTCATGTTTGATACTTAAATAAAGTGAAGCGTCTAAAGTTAGAGCCATGTTGTCAGTACGTAATTTAGCATTCTCTTCTAAGATATTAATCTGAGATCTCAACTTAAACGCCACTGTACTGTACACTCTATAAGGAGTATCAATCACAGAATATAGTGGGAAAATTGCCAACCCAATGGTCTCTCGAATTCCTTCCAGATAACCATCATTTTTATCAATGGACATCAGTAAGAACGAAAGTACCACACATCCTGTGACCTTCATGGAAATTAAATGCTTATCCCTTGAACGTGCTTTAATTGTTCCGGCCCCCCAGAGAGAGAGTTAACTGCTCGTCACTTATTCTAGAGCGATCAGCTCCAACTCGCGCTCTTCTATTACCTCTAAAAGGCTTCCACCTCCTCGAGCTACACAAGTCAGAGGGTCGTCAGCCACATGCACCGGAAGGCCTGTCTCCTCCATAAGCAATCTATCCAAGTCTTTCAGTAAAGCCCCACCACCCGTCAGCACCATGCCTCTCGCAGCCACATCAGATCCCAGCTCTGGGGGCGTCTGTTCAAGCGCTATTTTTACAGCATCAACGATGCCAGATAGGGGTTCCTGTAACGCTTCTAGAATCTCATTGGAATTCAAGCTAAATGCTCGTGGCAAACCCTCTGCCAGATTTCGTCCCATGACTTCGATTTCTAACACTTCGTCACTAGGATACGCACAGCCGACCGTGTGCTTAATTCTCTCCGCCGTGGCATAACCGATAAGATTTCCATAGTTTCTTCTTACATAACCGATTATCGCTTCATCAAACCGATCTCCACCGACCCGAATTGATTCCGCATAGACGATACCATTCAGTGAAATGACCGCTATTTCAGTAGTGCCTCCACCTATATCCAAAACCATAGACCCACTGGGGTCCCCTATCGGTAGGCCAGCTCCAACAGCGGCAGCCATGGGTTCTTCTACTAGATAAACCTCACGTGCACCGGCACCTTGCGCTGACTCTTTAATAGCTCGGCGCTCAACTTGAGTAGAACCACAAGGGACGCACACTAACACTCGGGGGCTCGGTTTAAACAGGCTATTGCCATGAACTTTTTTGATGAAATGCTGTAACATTTTTTCGGTAATGGTGAAATCCGCTATCACCCCATCTTTCAGAGGGCGGATAGCCTCAATATGCCCCGGAGTTCTACCTAGCATCAACTTAGCGTCAGCACCCACGGCAACAATCGACCTCGCATTTTTCGAGCCATCCCCTGTTCTAATAGCAACTACGGAAGGTTCATTTAAAATGATGCCTTTCCCGCTAACATAAATAAGAGTGTTTGCAGTACCCAGGTCAATAGACAAATCATTAGAAAACAATCCACGGAGCATTTTGAACATATAAATAATCCTTAAAAATTGGTCGTGTTATCAGGTAAACTAAGAAACCAACGATGGGCTTAACACAATAGCCGAAATATTAATATGTAAATTGGGGGCGGCCAAACCTTACACCGTATCGTTTTCAAAGTACAATGAAACACAACCAACACTACCACATCGTGCCTTTTGGCGCTCGACGAGTCAACAACTAGTGGGGACAAATGATGCCTATAACTATTAAAGAAGTTAGAGAGATTGCTCAATTAGCTAGAATCGCCATTGATGACAAAGACATTCCTTCTTATGAAGATCAGCTCAATAAAATTTTAACCCTCGTGGACGAAATGAAAGCGGCTGAAACGGAAGGTATAATTCCCCTGGCCCACCCATTGGAAGAATCTCAAAAACTTCGGGACGATCAAGTCAGTGAAAAAAACCAGAGGGAAAGCTATCAGTCTATTGCTCCAATAACTGAAAGCGGCTTATACCTGGTCCCTCAAGTAATTGAATAAAGAGCGTAATGAACTTACCCAATAGTGTTACCGAAATTATACACGGCCTGGAGAACGGCACTTTCTCCAGTCGAGAACTAACCAAAGCGTACCTCAATCGCATTGATAACCTAGATCCTAAAATCAATAGCTTTATAACCGTCTGTCACGATCAAGCACTTCAGGACGCAGAGAATGCAGACAGAAGAAGAGCAACCGGTACGGCAAATAAATTAACAGGCGTACCTTACGGGAATAAGGATATTTTTTGCACTAAAGGAATTCGGACTACCTGCGGATCTAAGATGCTAGATACATTCATTTCGCCTTATGATGCCACGATCGTCGAGCGGCTGAGCTCACAAGGGATGGTCATGCTTGGAAAAACAAATATGGATGAGTTTGCAATGGGCTCATCTAACGAAACCAGCTTCTATGGTCGAGTAAATAATCCTTGGAATATCGACTGCGTGCCTGGCGGTTCTTCCGGCGGTTCTGCGGCTGCAGTGTCTGCTGGTTTCGCTCCCGTTGCAACTGGCTCTGACACTGGAGGTTCAATTAGGCAGCCCGCTGCTTTTTGCGGAATAAGCGGCTTGAAACCTACCTATGGACGAGTCTCTCGATATGGAATGATTGCCTTCGCTTCGAGCTTAGATCAAGCAGGTCCTATGGGGCGCAGTGTAGAGGATCTTGCTCACATGCTTGAACCTATGGCGGGCTACGACCCTAGAGACTCTACCTCATCTATCGTGACGACAGAAGACTATTCCAGAGACCTAGAACATACACTCGAAGGAAAAAGAATCGGGCTGCCAAAAGAATACTTTGCAACAAGCCTTGATTATCAAATTGAAAGTGTAATTGAGGCTGCAATTAAAGAGTTCGAACAACTGGGCGCAGATGTCGTAGAGATCAGTATCCCAACTACCCCGCTTTCAATTCCTGCTTATTACGTTATATCCTCTGCGGAGTGTTCTTCAAATCTTTCTCGGTATGATGGAGTCAGATATGGACATAGATGTGAGCTACCTTCTAATATTAACGACATGTATGACCGAACTCGAGGTGAAGGCTTTGGAGAAGAGGTCAAAAGACGCCTGCTAACAGGCACGTATGTATTGTCCTCGGGATATTACGATGCCTACTATCGAAAAGCCCAACAAATCCGTCGTCTAATAAAAAACGATTTCTCTAAAGCATTTAAACACGTGGATGCAGTTGTCAGTCCCACAACCCCTACGACTGCTTTCGAGGCAGGTAAGCACCTAAATAGTCCCGTAAACATGTATCTAGGCGATTGTTTTACAGTGGCGTCCAATCTGGCGGGACTCCCTGCTCTATCTATTCCCGTTGGCTTTGCAGACGGCATGCCTGTCGGTCTTCAGTTGGTAAGCAGTTACTTTAAAGAATCAACGCTACTGACGTTCGGACACATGTTTCAAAAAGCCACTGACTGGCACCTACACTTTTCACAAGATAACTTGAAAGAAGCGCAATGATGCCTTGGGAAGTGGTCATAGGGCTTGAGGTTCACGCACAACTCGCTACGAGTAGCAAAATTTTTTCCGGGTCCTCTACTGCCTATGGCGCAAAAGCCAACACCCAAGCTTCTGCTGTTGACTTGGCTCTTCCAGGCGTACTACCAGTCCTGAATAAGAGAGTACTAGATCTTGCAATTATGCTCGGTCTTGCAATCGATGGAGAGATAGCATCCGAATCTATATTCTCACGAAAAAACTACTTCTATCCAGACTCACCAAAAGGTTATCAAATCAGTCAATATGACAAGCCTATAATATCTAAGGGGCAGTTAAAGTTTTCAAACAAGGGCGAGGGGAAAGTCATCAATATCACCCGCGCCCATTTAGAAGAAGATGCTGGGAAATCGTTACACGAAGAATTTCAAAATACAACTGCTATAGACCTCAACAGATCCGGAATACCACTATTAGAAATAGTTTCCGAGCCAGAACTAAGAAGTGCGCAAGATGCGGTGCTATATCTGAAAGAACTGCATTGTCTCGTTCGAACATTGGGAATATGTGACGGTAATATGCAAGAAGGTAGTTTCCGATGTGATGCGAATGTTTCCGTTCGAAACATTGAAGACCCCGAACTAGGGACCCGCACCGAAATCAAAAATCTAAACTCATTCCGGTTCGTAGAACGCGCAATAAACTACGAAGCGAAGCGACAAATCGAAGTTCTAGAGGATGGAGGCGTAATAACACAGGAGACTCGTTTGTATGACCCAGAAAAAAATGAAACACGCACGATGCGCAGTAAAGAAGACGCACATGACTATCGGTACTTCCCCGATCCTGACTTACTTCCGATCACCATTACGGCTGCACATATTGCCCAAATAGCGGAAGAGCTCCCAGAAACACCTTGGAATAAAAGGCGGCGATATGTAAAGGACTACGGCGTAAATAGTGAAGATGCAGCAATACTGGCTAATAGCCCAGAAACGTCCGTATATTTCGAAGCATGTATGCGAAATCATGCCGTATCGGCTAAATTGGTCGCTAATTGGATCATCGGGGAGCTTTCAGCCCTCATTAATAAATCTAGCCTTACAATCTCAAACAGCCCAATAGTTGCTGAAAGGCTAGTGAGCGTGCTAGAAAGGATAGAAGATCAGACGATTTCTGGAAAAATAGCCAAGCAGCTATTGGGATTAATGTGGAATACTAGTGACAGTGCCGATCAGATAATCGCTCAGGAACGACTCGGCCAAGTATCAGACAATGCGTTACTGGAAAAAATTATCTCTCAAACCTTGATCGACTTCCCTTCTCAAGTACAAGACTATAAAGCAGGGAAAGTTAAAATATTAGGATTTCTAGTAGGTCACGTTATGAGTGAAACTAAAGGAAAAGCCAATCCAGCAATGGTTAAAGACTTACTCGAGAAATCTCTAACACAAGGTGTATGAACCTACTAAACTGACTCCACAACTTCGGTATCAGGTCCTTCAGGCCTATCCATCAGTTCCACAATAGCCATCGGCGCACTATCCCCAGGCCGGAAGCCACACTTCAGCACTCGCAAATACCCTCCTGGACGAGCCACATATCTAGGCGCGAGATCATTAAATAATTTCGTGACCATGTCACGATCTCGTAATCTAGAAAAGACTAACCGTCTCTTAGCCACAGAGTCTGTTTTAGCAAGAGTAATCAATGGCTCAGCCGTTCTCCTGAGTTCTTTGGCTTTTGCTAATGTGGTACGTATCAACTCATGTCGAAAAAGAGATGCTGCCATGTTCCTGAACATTGCTTTTCGATGTGAGCTGTTCCTATTAAGTTTACGCCCGCTCTTCAAATGTCTCATTTATTCTAATCTCGCCTTTAAATACCGATGGTGGTCATGAAGTTATGATGTCCCATAAAGATCCGCTGGGGGCCAATTTTCCAATTTCATACCTAATGTCAGTCCGCGTGTCGCTAAAACATCTTTTATTTCTGTTAAAGATTTGCGACCTAGATTAGGGGTTTTCAATAAATCAACTTCTGCCCTTTGAATTAAATCCCCTATAAAATGAATGCTTTCAGCTTTGAGGCAATTAGCAGACCTAACAGTCAGTTCTAGATCATCAATCGACCTCAGTAGAATTGGATCAATAACAACTTCCGGCTGTACCGGGACTTCTTCTGGAGCTTCCTTACTGATATCGACAAATACCGAAAATTGATTCCGAATAATAAAGGCAGCTTCCTTAACCGCTTCCTCGGGATCAATTGTTCCATTTGTCTCGACTGTTACTATTAACTTATCGAGGTCGGTTTGCTGTTCTACCCTAGCGGACTGAACCTCATAGCTACACCTCATTACTGGACTATACGATGCGTCAAGCTTCAAAGCACCGACGACCGACAACCTTTCATCTTCGGTTGCAGCGTTTCTAGCACTAGCAGGCTGGTACCCTCGGCCTCTAGTAACTTTCAACATCATGTTTATCTCACCATTATCCCCAAGAGTACAAATATGATAATCTGAATCTATTATCTCTACATCATGATCAAGAGCTATATCTTTAGCTGTGACCACGCACGGACCCGTTTTGTTAACTGTCAAAACTGCTTCATCACGCTCGTGCATGTTTATTGCTAGTCCTTTTAAGTTTAACAAAATATCAGTCACATCCTCATGGACGCCTTCAATAGTGGTGTACTCATGAAGCACATTTTCTATTTCAACTTCAGTCACAGCGCTCCCAGCCATTGACGACAAGAGTACACGCCTAAGGGCATTCCCTAGTGTATGGCCAAAACCTCGGTTAAGTGGTTCTATGATTATCTTAGATGTATTTAGCCCCGTGACCTGCACATCTGCTATTTGCGGCTTTAAAAGCTCATTCAAGGCTGACGCCATCTTGGAGTCTCCTAATAAAAGTTATTTAGAATATAATTCAACAACTAAAGATTCATTAATATCAGCCGACAAGTCGGCTCTTTCTGGAATAGATTTAAAACACCCTTCCATTTTTTTCGAATCAACCTCTATCCAGTCTGGAAACCCTAACTGTTCTGCTATGGAAAGCGAGTCCTGAACTCTAACTTGGGATTTCGATTTTTCACGCACTGAAATTACATCAGCGGGAGCCACTTGATATGAAGCTATATTCACTACATGGCCATTCACGGCGATCGCTTTATGGCTTACTAGCTGCCTAGACTCTGCTCTAGTGCTACCAAACCCCATTCGATAAACTACGTTGTCCAGTCTCTTTTCTAAAATCTGCAATAGGTTCTCACCCGTTGCGCCCTTCTTGTGCGCAGCAACCTTGTAATAGTTCCTAAACTGCCGCTCCAGTACTCCGTAAGTGATTCTTAACTTCTGCTTTTCGCGGAGTTGCAGTGCATAGTCTGACTGCCGTCTACCTCGAGTATCTCCATGCTGACCGGGAGGCTTTTCCAGCTGACATTTTGTTTCTATTGGGCGTCCACGGCTTTTTAGGCCAAGGTCCATGCCTTGAGAACGACTTAATTTGCATTTTGGACCAATGTAACGAGCCATTTCTTTATACCCTTCGCTTTTTAGGAGGTCTACATCCATTGTGGGGAATGGGTGTGACATCCGTGATGTTAGTAATCTTAAAGCCAGCATTGTTAAGAGATCTCACGGCCGACTCGCGACCTGGCCCAGGGCCCTTAATACATACATCTAAGCTCTCCATCCCGAAATCATCTTTCACGGTCTTTAATGTTTCGGCAGCCACCTGAGCGGCAAATGGTGTGCTCTTTCTGGAGCCCCGAAAGCCACTCCCTCCAGCAGTTGCCCAAGCCAATGCATTCCCTTGGCGATCAGTGATCGTAATTATCGTATTGTTAAAAGAAGCATGCACATGCGCTATCCCCTCTAGAATGGTGCGCTTAACTTTCTTTTTATCCGTAGTAGAAATAGCCATATCCTAAATCCTAAATTCTAACGTTTAACCGCTCGTCTCGGGCCCTTACGAGTACGAGCATTCGTCTGTGTCTGTTGACCACGAACAGGCAATCCCCTTCTATGTCGGACACCTCTATAACAACCCAAATCCATCAGCCTCTTGATATTCATATTGACGTCCCTTCTCAGATCGCCTTCAACATCATATTTAGCAACGGCAGTTCGAACTTCATCTAACTGTCCTTCTGTAAGATCTTTGACAATAGAAGCCGGAGCAATCCCTGCTGCTTCGCAAATCTCCGAAGCGCGCGTTTTTCCAACACCGTAAATAGAAGTAACGGCAATTATCAAATGTTTCCTATCTGGAATATTTACACCAGCAACACGAGCCATAATATTTCTCTCTAAAAATTAATAAACGCCGCTTAACCTTGGCGCTGCTTATGACGGGGGTTCTTACTACAAATCACTCGAACTACCCTTTTACGTCGAATTACTCGACAATCCCTACATATTTTCTTTACCGATGCTTGCACTTTCATCTTAAGATTAGCTCCATCTTCGTAACCACCATTACCGGCGGCCTATCCCTTTTAAATTGGACTTTTTCATTAGCCCTTCATACTGATGCGACACTAAGTGAGATTGTACTTGGGACATAAAATCCATAACGACTACTACTATAATTAATAACGAAGTTCCGCCAAAATAAAATGGAACATTTAGTTGTAGAATTAAAAATTCTGGCAATAGACATACTGAAGTAATATATATCGCTCCAACTACCGTCAGCCTGCTCATTACATCATCTATGTATCTCGCCGTCTGGTCACCGGGTCGTATTCCAGGGATATAAGCTCCAGACTTTTTTAAGTTATCAGCCATTTCCTTCGGGTTAAACACTAATGCAGTATAAAAGAAGCAGAAGAATATAATTGCTGCCGCATAACACATAACGTAAAGAGGTTGCCCTGGCGAAAGAGTGCTACTTAAGTCACGGAGCCAGCCCATACCCTCGGCGTTACCGAACCAACCCCCTATTGTAGCAGGAAATAGTATAATACTCGATGCAAATATCGGAGGAATTACTCCCGCCATATTTAACTTCAGCGGCAAGTTGCTCGATTGTCCCCCGTAGACCTGGCCACCTCTTTGTTGTTTCGCATAATTAACCGTTATTCTGCGTTGGGCTCGCTCCACATATACGACGAATGCTGTTACCCCTACCGCAAGCACTAACAAAAGCAAAACTAACAGTGTAGAAAGCTCGCCAGTTCTAGCCAACTCTAATGTTCCAGCGACTGCAGCTGGCAAGCCTGCCACGATTCCAGCAAAAATAATCATTGAGATCCCATTACCGATACCTCTTTCAGTAACCTGTTCACCTAGCCACATTAGGAATAATGTGCCGCTGACTAAGGTAGAAACGCACGCTACTTTAAAATAGAGGCCCGGATTAATAACTAATTGAAGGCCTGCTGCGGTCTGTTGCTCTAGCATAACGGATACACCGATAGCCTGGAACAGACACAGCACTACAGTAAAATAACGCGTTAGTTGGTTAATTCTTCTTCTACCTGACTCGCCTTCTTTCTTGAGTTGCTCTAACTTCGGATGCACTGCTGTCAGTAACTGCATGATAATTGAGGCTGAGATGTAGGGCATTATACCCAAAGCCACTACAGAAAACCTCTCCAGGGCTCCTCCAGAAAACATATTAAACATATCCAAAATTGATCCGCGCTGTTGTTCGAACAACGCGCTCAAAGCAACAGGATTAATGCCCGGCACAGGGATATGCGTGCATATTCGAAAAACCAGAAGGGCGCCTAAAAGGAAAAAAATTCGCTGTCTAAGCTCAGTCATTTTGCCAAGATTTGGAAGTCCTGCAGGTGCTTGATTGTTACGTCCTATAGCCACGTTAGTCAGCCACTTGGCCCCCAGCTGCTTCGATCTGAGCACGAGCGCCTTTAGTTACCGACAACCCTTGTAGCTTAATCGCTCGACTGATTTCACCAGAAGCAATGATTTTCACTTTTTTGGTTTCATATCTTATTAAACCCACTTGCCGCAAAACCAAGATATCTATAATGTCTGCGGTCAGCGAGTCAAGCTCGTGCAATCTAATTTCATCTCCAAACCTAGCAGTTCTTGATCTAAATCCAAATTTAGGTAGCCGGCGCTGTAACGGCATCTGTCCGCCCTCAAAACCAACCTTATGGTACCCCCCCGAGCGTGACTTTTGACCCTTATGTCCTCGGCCAGCCGTTTTACCAAACCCTGACCCGGATCCTCTACCTACTCTTTTAGCCGCTTTGTTAGAGCCAGCTGCGGGACGCAGTGTGTTTAATTCCATAATCTAGACCTCTTGAACCTTCAGCATATACCCTATTTTATTGACCATGCCTCTGTTTTCATCTGTATTGATGACTTCAATCGTCTGCCACATCTTTCGCAGACCAAGTCCCCGAGCACATGCCTTATGACTCTTCAAGCGTCCGTTCAGGCTCTTGCACAGAGTGATTCTCAATTTTTCACCAGCCACATTCATTAACCTCGAATTTCTTCTACCGTCTTGCCTCGTTTCTCGGCCATTCTACGCGGAGAAGACATAGACATAAGACCGTTAATAGTGGCTTGCACTACATTCGCTGGGTTGGTAGTCCCTATACATTTTGCTAGTACGTTGTTAACGCCTAGCACATCAAAAACAGCCCTCATAGCTCCACCTGCGATAATCCCAGTACCCTCAGAGGCAGGCTGCATATATACCTTGGCAGCTCCATGAGTTCCAACTATCGCATACTGCAGTGTAGTCCCATTAATATCGATAGGCTGCATATTCTTTCGAGCACTTTCCATCGCTTTCTGAATTGCAATTGGAACCTCGCGTGCTTTTCCTCGTCCGTAGCCTACGCGTCCGGCACCATCGCCGACAACCGTTAGAGCGGTAAAGCTAAAGATACGCCCACCTTTGACTACTTTCGACACCCGATTAACGTTAATCAATTTTTCAAGATAGCCGTCATTATTATCAGACGGACCTTTTTTAAAATTCATTTTCTCTGACTACTCCTAGAATTTAAGTCCATGTTCACGGGCAGCAACCGCAAGTGCTTTAACGCGCCCGTGGTACTTAAATCCGGAGCGATCAAACGCCACCTTACTTATGCCTGCCGCGACTGCTCGCTCCGCCACTACCTTTCCTATATGCGCGGCTGCCTCGATATTTCCACTCGAGGAAACAGCGTCATTAATACTTTTTTCTAAAGTGGAAGCGCTCACCAACACCGTAGCGCCGTCTCGAGAAATAACCTGCGCATACATGTGTTTTGGCGTCCTATTAACACATAACCTGACGGCACGTTGCTGGCGAATAACAGCTCGTGTTTTAGTCGCTCTGCGTTGACGTGTAGTTGTCTTACCCATCCTCTATCCTTATGCCTTTTTAGCTTCTTTCTTGATTATATGTTCATCAAAATAACGGACGCCTTTACCTTTATAAGGTTCTGGCTTCCGATACGCTCTTATATTCGCCGCAACTTGGCCCACTTTTTGCTTGTCAATACCTTTCACCACTATCTCTGTCTGGCTAGGTGTGTTTACTTGCACTTCTTTAGGAACTTCATAGACCACGGGGTGTGAAAAGCCTAATGACAGATTTAATTTTTGACCTTGTGCTTGAGCACGATAGCCGACCCCAACGATAGAAAGCTTCTTTTCAAATCCTACAGAGACACCTGTCACCATATTTTGTAATAGCGCCCGTGTAGTACCAGAAAGAGCACTAGCAGACTGGCTCTCTTCTACCGCATGTACCAAAAGGAGATTATCTTCTTGCTTCACACCAATTAAAGCGTGCATATTATGTTGCAACTCACCTTTGGGCCCGGAAATTCTCACCTGAGAGCCTTCAATATGGACGCTCACTTTATCAAGCAATTCAATAGGCATTTTTCCAATTCGTGACATTATACTTACGCCTCAATAAACCGAACAGATAATTTCGCCGCCGATCCCTTGAGAACGGGCGTCACGATCGCTCATTAGCCCTTTCGAAGTAGATACAATAGCGACACCTAGACCTCCCACCACAGCAGGAATCTCACCTTTACCAGAATATATTCGCAATCCCGGTCTGCTAACTCTCTTCAGACTCTCTATCACAGGCTTCCCATCAAAATACTTAAGCTCAATAGTTAACTTTCTATCAGCCGCTTCTTCTCCGTCGACAGAGTAATTGACGATATAGCCTTCATCTTTCAATACTTTTGCTATATTTATCTTCTTTGTAGAAACTGGCATAGCTACACTAGCCTTAAGACGGCCATGCGCGTTTCTAATCCTTGTCAACATATCACTTATAGGGTCTTGCATACTCATATATCAAACAGCCTTTTACCAACTTGCCTTTACTAAACCTGGGACGTGTCCCTCCATAGCCACTCTTCTTAACTCGTTTCGAGCTAACCCAAACTTTCTATAGAAACCATGTGGCCGACCGGTTAATGCACATCTGTTTCTACCTCTAACTGGACTAGAGTCCCTCGGCAATTTCTGAAACTTCAGGCGCGCCGACTCTCGGTCTTCATAGGAAATTCCTTCATCTCCCATTATTTTTTTCAAGCTTGCCCGCTTATCCGCATACTGGGCTACTAGACGAGACCTTTTTAATTCTCGATTTACCATAGATTTCTTTGCCATTAGTCACTAACTCCTAAAAGGAAAACGGAACGCTTCTAGTAATGCACGTCCTTCTTCATTGTTTCTAGCTGAGGTGGTAATACAAATGTCCATTCCTCGGAGAGTATCGATTTTATCGTAATCAATTTCAGGGAAAATAATTTGTTCTTTTATGCCTAAACTGTAATTTCCTCGTCCATCAAAAGAGCGAGCATCTAAACCTCTAAAATCCCGAATTCTAGGGATAGCGATATTGATAAGGCGATCCAAAAATTCATACATCTTTTTTCGTCTAAGCGTAACCTTTACACCAATTGGCATATCATCCCTGATTTTAAAACCCGCAATTGACTTGCGAGACAAAGTGATAATAGGTTTTTGCCCAGCAATTAGCGCCATATCTTTAACTGCATGCTCTATAACTTTTTTATCCGCTACAGCCTCTCCCACCCCCATATTGAGGGTTATTTTTTTAACCCTTGGGAGTTCCATAGCGCTTTTCAAACCTAACTGTTCAGCTAGCTTTTTAGCGATAATATCCTCGTACTCAACTTGTAATCGAGCGCAGTCTGTACTTCCTTTCTTAGGCATCTACGACCTCTCCATTAGACTTAAAGTACCGAACTTTACGCCCATCTTCTAAAAACCGAAATCCTACACGGTCGCCTCTGCCGGTAGCAGGGTTATAAATTGCAATATTAGATATCTCCAGAGATGCCTCTTGCTCCAAAATACCACCAGGTTTATTTTCTTGTGGGTTAGGTTTGGTGTGCTTTTTTACCATATTCACTCCTTGAACGACCGCTCGCCCATTAGCTAAGACCCTAAGTACAGGACCTCGCTTACCGCGATCTTTCCCACTTAAAATATAAACTTCATCACCTTTTTTGATCTTATTCATTTTACCTACAACTCCTAGAGCACCTCAGGCGCGAGAGACACTATCCGCATGAACCTCTCACCTCTCAATTCTCGCGTGACTGGGCCAAAAATACGTGTGCCAATTGGCGCCAACTGCTTATCAAGCAAGACGACAGCATTGCCATCAAATCGAATTAAAGAACCGTCAGCTCGTCGCACTCCTTTACGGGTCCGCACAACCACGGCATCGAACACCTCACCTTTCCTAACTTTCCCTCGAGGAATAGCTTCTTTAACAGTTACCTTGATGACATCACCAATGCCAGCGTACCTCCGACGAGAACCACCCAACACTTTAATACACATCAGTCTGCGTGCTCCGCTATTATCAGCAGCATCCAACATCGTCTGCATCTGAATCATATATAACTCCGAAAAATTGTTATTGCCACGCGCACTAAACTAATGTCGCTTTTTCAATTACTTTTTGTAATCGCCAACTTTTATTCTTAGAAAGTGGGCGGCATTCCTCAATAGCGACTGTATCCCCATCATCACATTCGTTCATTTCGTCATGTGCAAGAATTTTGGTAGATTTTCGGATATATTTTCCATAAAGAGGATGCTTGACCTGTCGTTCCACCAAGACTGCTATTGTTTTTTCCATTGCGTTACTCACAACTTTTCCTGTCAGAGTCCGTACCATCTTTGCTACCTCGTTCATCCAGCTTCACCTACCAAACGTTGAGTCATAATTGTTTTAACGCGCGCTATATCTTTCCTAGCGTCTCGTATATCACTAGAACGTGCCTCTTGACCATAACCACTCTGCATACGCAAGCTAAACTGCTTTTTACGTAACTCGATTAGTAGCTCCGTCAACTCTTTTGAATTTTTGTTTCTAATATCAGCTGCTTTCATCACATGGCGGTCCTTACTGCAAATCTAGTCCTAACTGGCAATTTAGCGCTAGCAAGCCTCATGGCCTCTCTGGCCAACTCTTCCTCAACACCAGCCATTTCATATAAAATAGTCCCTGGCTTTACTTGGGCTACCCAGTACTCAACAGGTCCTTTTCCCTTCCCTTGTCGAACCTCTAAAGGTTTCTTCGTAATAGGCTTGTCCGGGAATATGCGAATCCAAACTGTCGCATCACGTTTAACATAGCGGTTTATCGCTCGTCTTGCCGCTTCTATCTGGCGAGCAGTCACACGGCCAGCAGTAGTAGCTTTAAGCGCAAAATCCCCAAAGCTCACCTTACTACCACGGTGAGCAAGGCCTCTATTACGGCCTTTCATTTGTTTTCTAAATTTTGTGTTTTTCGGTTGAAGCATAATTTGGTCCCTGGTTCTATTTCAGAGCACTGACTGCGTCATCAGAGGCAGGCTCAATCGTTTCTGGTTTTGAAGGTGCGGGAACAACCTCTCCTTTAAAAATCCAAACCTTAACGCCTATCACACCATAGGTAGTATTGGCTCTAGCAATGCCATAATCTATGTCAGCTCGCAACGTATGAAGGGGAACTCGGCCCTCTCTATACCACTCTGACCTAGCTATCTCAGCTCCATTCAAGCGGCCAGACACAAATATTTTAATACCTTCGGCACCTAACCTCATTGTGTTTGAAACCGCCCGTTTCATGGCCCGCCTAAACATAATTCTACGTTCCAATTGCTGTGCTACAGACTCAGCAACTAAAAGAGCGTCTAACTCAGGTTTTCTAATTTCCTCTACGGTCATATGCACAGGAACTCCCATGAAAGCCGACACTTGCTTTCGAAGAGCATCAATATCTTCGCCTTTCTTGCCTATCACTATGCCTGGGCGCGCAGTGTGAATGATAATACGAGCGTTACTAGCCGGCCGCTCTATCTGTATACGACTCACAGACGCATGCGCTAATTTTTTGCGCAAGATCTCTCGTACCTCAAGATCTTGATTCAGGTACTTTGCATAAAGTTTATTATCTACGTACCAGGTCGACGTCCAATCCTTTACGATTCCTAGACGTATTCCATATGGATGTACTTTTTGACCCATAATATTACTGCCCCAATTCCTTTACTTTTATAGTGATGTGGCTCGTTCTTTTTAAAATTTTTGCAGTCCTACCTCTAGCACGAGCACGCCAACGTTTCATTGTAGGCCCTTCATCAACAGACACATGTTCTATAAAGAGCTCATCTATGTCGAGACCATTATTATGTTCTGCGTTTGCTATTGCAGACTCCAAAAGTTTTTTCATTAAAGCTGCTGCTTTTTTCTCACTAAAAGTTAAAAGATTAATCGCACGATCTACCTTCAAGCCACGTACTTGATCGGCTACCAACCTAACTTTTTGAGCTGAGATTCTAATATCTTTTAATTTTGCTACAGTCGACATTTCTCACACCTTATCAGTCAATTAAATAGCTTTTTTGTCAGCTATATGGCCACGAAATGTCCTTGTGGGAGCAAACTCGCCAAGTTTATGCCCGACCATATTTTCATTCACATAGACTGGCATATGTTGCCTCCCGTTATGCACTGCAATCGTCAAACCAATCATGTCAGGTAGAACAACTGACCGTCTCGACCAAGTCTTAATCGGTCGTTTTTCATTTTTCTCTAATGCAGCCTCAACTTTTCTAGCTAAGTGGTGGTCTACAAAAGGACCTTTTTTAATTGAACGTGGCATAACTTTCTCGGTCCCTATCGCTTATTACGTCTTCTAACTATCATATTATTTGTGCGCTTATTACTTCTAGTTTTAGCGCCTTTAGTAGGCTGCCCCCAAGGACTGACCGGATGACGTCCACCTGAAGTCCGTCCTTCACCACCTCCATGGGGATGATCTACCGGATTCATGGCGACACCCCTTACAGTTGGTCGTACGCCCCTCCATCGGGTCGCTCCAGCTTTCCCTAATGAACGCAGTGAATGCTCTGAATTTCCCACCTCGCCTATAGTTGCCTTACAATCAAGTAGTATTTTTCTCATTTCGCCTGACCGTAGACGAAGAGTCGCATACTCACCGTCCTTGGCGAGATACTGCACACTAGCCCCAGCGCTGCGCGCTAACTGAGCACCTTTTTTTGGCTTCATTTCTACGCAATGGACAGTCGATCCAACAGGTATATTACGAAGAAGTAAACAGTTCCCGGGTTTTATCGGAGCATCCGCACCTGACCTTAGTACCATCCCAATTGCCAGATCTTTGGGTGAGAGTATGTAGCGCCTCTCTCCATCAACATAAAGCAATAACGCAATGTTTGCGGTCCGATTTGGATCGTACTCTAACCTCTCGACCTTCGCATCTACACCATCTTTGTCTCTCTTGAAGTCTATTATACGGTACTTCTGTTTATGACCGCCTCCTCTATGCCGCACAGTAATACGGCCAGTATTATTTCTACCCGCTGTCCTAGACTGAGACTCAACCAAGGGACCATGTGGCTCACCCTTATAAAGGTCCGCATTAACGACACTAACGACTCCTCTTCGACCAGGAGATGTGGGATTTGCTTTTCTTAATGTCATATTACTTTATTCCGCGCCCATAAAATCTATCTCAAATCCGTCTTTGAGAGAAACATAAGCTTTTTTCCAAGAACTTTTAACACCAACTCGATTCCGAAACCGACGAGTCCTGGGCTTAACTACGAGTGTGGTCACCTTGGACACTTCTACTTTAAAAAGCTGCTCAACTGCGGTTCTTATTTCAATTTTTGTTGCATCATTTAGCACCCGAAACATGTATTGGTTATACCTTTCGCCTACCCGAGCACTTTTCTCAGTTACCTTCGGCTGCAATATTATTTGGAGAACACGTTCCTGATTCATTTCAACATACCTTCTATCTCTTCTAGCGCGTCTCTAGTCACAATGACATTCTTAAAAGCAACCAGCACCGCAGGATCGATCGTAGCGGCTTCTATCAAACCGATGTTTGGAATATTGCAAGTCGCCAAAATAAGATTTTCACTAGGCTCACTACATATAATGAGCGCGTCGGAAATTCCAAGAGTCTTTAAACACTCTATAACAATTTTTGTCTTTGGCTGTTCTATGGGAAACCCTTCAACCGCGATCAATCGCTTTTGCCTTAGTAATTCAGACAAAATCGATCTCATTGCACCTCGGTACATTTTTCGATTCACTTTCTCCGAAAAATCTCGAGGTCTAGCTGCAAAAGTCACGCCGCCACTTCTCCATATAGGAGATCTATTGGTTCCGGCCCTTGCACGCCCTGAACCTTTTTGCGCCCAAGGCTTCTTTCCGCCGCCTCGAGCATCAGAGCGGCTCTTCTGCGCTTTTGTCCCGCTCCGTCCACCTGCTAAAAACGCCGTGACCACTTGATGAATCAATGGCTCGTTGTAATCTCTACCGAAAACTTCATCAGAAAGCACAGCTTGCGCAGATGAAGCACTCGATGCGAATGTTTGAAGTTCCAATTCCATGTTAACCACTTACTTTTCGATTTTTAATACCGTGATGTATAAGAAGCTCGCCACCTTTGGCTCCAGGAACTGCCCCCTTTACCAGCAGGAATCGATTTTCCGTATCTACACGCACTATTTTTAGTCCCTGAACGGTGCATTGCTGAGCACCCATATGGCCAGCCATTTTTTTTCCTTTAAAAACCCGCCCTGGTGTTTGACACTGACCTATCGATCCGGGAACTCTGTGAGACAAAGAATTACCATGAGTAGCATCCTGCCCCTTGAAGTTATGCCTTTTTATAGTTCCGGCAAATCCCTTACCAATACTAGCCCCAGACACATCCACAATTTGTCCCTCTTGGAACAAATCAAGTGGAATTTCTGAGCCTGCATTCAAATCCTCACCTTCCCCTTCTTCTAAGCGAAATTCCCAAAGCCCTAGGCCTGCCAGTTCACCTGCTTTCTTGTATTCGCCTTCCAACGCTTTGTTTATACGATTCTTGTGTTTTTCGCCATAAGTCACTTGAACAGCTCGGTATCCGTCGCTTTCTTTAGTCTTAACTCTAATGACTCTGTTGGCTATTACCTCTAGTACCGTTACAGGAGTAGACGCACCATCCTCAGAAAAAATTCTAGTCATCCCTCGCTTTACTCCGACCACACCTAAACTCATAATTCTGCGCTCCAACCGGCCCTAATTAAGCTTTATTTGTACGTCAACGCCAGCAGCCAAATCCAGCTTCATCAGCGCGTCAACAGTTTTATCTGTAGGGTTAACAATGTCTAACAGACGTTTATGCGTTCTGATTTCGTACTGATCTCTAGCATCTTTATTGACGTGAGGAGATATAAGTACCGTGAAACGTTCCATCTTTGTAGGCAAAGGAATAGGCCCTTTCACTTGAGCACCGGTCCTTTTCGCAGTCTCCACAATTTCTCGTGTAGACTGATCTATTAACCGATGGTCAAACGCCTTAAGTCTTATTCTAATTACTTGTTGATTCATGTTACTTACTACTGGCCTAAACTTTATAGTTATTATTCAATGATCTTCGATACAACACCTGCACCGACTGTTCGACCGCCCTCTCGTATAGCAAAGCGCAACCCTTCGTCCATAGCGATAGGGTTAATCAACTTCACCGTCACTTTTACATTATCTCCAGGCATAACCATTTCGACACCTGACGGCAGCTCTACGGCCCCAGTTACATCCGTTGTACGAAAATAAAACTGTGGACGATAGTTATCAAAAAAAGGCGTGTGACGCCCACCTTCATTCTTAGAAAGGACATACACTTCTGCTTCAAAATGAGTATGAGGTGTTACAGAGCCAGGGTGACAAAGCACCTGTCCACGCTCTACTTCCTCACGCTTGGTCCCGCGCAAAAGAACACCTACGTTATCGCCAGCTTGTCCTTCATCAAGTAGCTTTCGAAACATCTCAACACCAGTACAAATCGTTTTCTGGGTATCTTTGATGCCGACAATCTCAATTTCCTCGCCAACCTTCACAACCCCTCTCTCTACACGTCCTGTCACTACTGTTCCACGACCGGAAATAGAGAAAACATCTTCAATAGGCAATAAAAATGGCAAATCAACTGGACGCTCTGGAATAGGAATAAATTCATCCATAGCCACAACCAGCTTTTCAATAGCTTGAGAGCCGATCTCGCTTTCGTCACCTTCTACAGCTTTTAAAGCACTGCCGATAATGACTGGCGTGTCATCACCTGGATATTCATATAAGTCGAGTAACTCACGGATCTCCATCTCAACCAACTCAAGAAGTTCCGCATCATCAACCGTGTCCGCTTTGTTCAAGAAAACGACAACTTTAGGCACACCTACTTGGCGAGCCAGCAAAATGTGTTCTCTTGTTTGGGGCATCGGACCGTCTGCCGCGCTACAAACCAAAATTGCACCATCCATCTGTGCAGCGCCGGTGATCATGTTTTTTACGTAATCAGCATGCCCTGGACAATCTACGTGCGCGTAATGTCGCCCTTCACTTTCGTACTCCACATGGGCAGTCGCAATCGTAATACCTCGCTCACGTTCTTCAGGAGCATTATCAATTTGACCATACTCCTTCGTTTCCCCGCCAAATTTCTTAGCGCTGATTATCGTAAGCGCCGCCGTTAGCGTCGTCTTCCCATGATCGACGTGGCCAATAGTACCCACGTTTACATGTGGTTTTAATCGTTCAAACTTTTCCTTCGCCATGGTTGCTAACCCTCTATCTATCAATATTTAGCTAAAAACTTTACGTTCTATTAATTACCGTTTCTGCCACTTTTT